>JACXTT010000026.1_pt1 | contig 217772 bp, 213 predicted proteins | sample 9270951 | NCBI WGS metagenome assembly JACXTT01 (sample SAMN15532306, study PRJNA645909) | rock metagenome | isolation source: weathered quartz diorite | place: Puerto Rico | collected 2017-06-21 | reverse complement strand
TAAGGGATGTCAGCAGTGTACCACCAGGTAAAGGTTGTTGCATTGCCAGTGCTGTCGGTATAGGTAATATCCACGCGCGAACATTTGTAGCCGGCAACCGTCTTTGTTTCATCGAAGAACTTAGTGCTGGTCTTTACATTTCCGCGTTTCTTTTTCATATCCTCTTCGTTCGACCGGATCATGTATTTCTGACCCATGACATCCATGCACGTGATCGTGGTCTTGGCTTTGTTGTCGGAGATGCCGATCTGGTTGATCGGACCCATTTTTGTTTCCGAACGGCTCTTGTCACCTTTGATGAAAATCTCGATGGTGCTGCCTTCGAACATGGCGGCCTGCTGCTCGGGCATTCCTTCGAACTTGATATCGAACTTAACGCTCCCTTCGAAAGGCTTCTGTGCAAACACAGTTCCCGCCAGGGCAATGGAAAGGATTAATGTTGTTTTTTTCATTTGAATTATTGTTTATGGATTGAATTAGGATCTCGGTTTTTCTTCTTTGTTGGCATTCCCTTTTACGCCTGCCGAATCCGGCTTGGTGTTATCTGTCTTGGCCGTATCGGTCTTCTGCACGCTGCCCTGCATGGGATTGTTGGCCTGGAGAAGCTCCTCCAGCTCCGCAGGTGTTTTCATCTTGTAATCGGGTGTGATCTTGAACTCGTTCTCATCCACCTTGTCGGTAACCACCTTGGTGGCGGTGAACTGCATGAGGATGCCGTATTTTTCCACCTGGAAGTCCATCAGCACCCCGTTGATCTTGTAGTACGGGTTGCTCCAGTTGGGATTTTTGATATCAAAGTCTTCGGAAAAGAACACCGAAAACTTGGTCCCGTTGCCGAGCCGGATATCCGCTTCCTTGCACTTTTTGCCTGCGATAATCCTGGTTTCGTTTGTAACGGATACACCCATAACATCAAAATCTCTTTTCATTTTCTCGATATCCCTATCATTCAGCTTGGCAGCGTACTTGTTCACCAGCATCCGGAAGGTCTGCATCACTTTCTTGTTCTTGAAATCAGAGATAAAAGATGACCCTACCAATCCGCCCATGGCCTGGAGGTCGGAAATGGTATTGTTGTCCTTGAACTTGAAATACATCTTGTCCGGCATTACGCTCAGCATGGAGTTGCTGGAATCGATAAGCGGGTAAGTTACCTTATACTCCACCCACCCTTCGGACTTCTTCATCATGTTGCATTTGTTGCAGGTAAGAAGCACAGCAGCCACAGCCGCAACACCGATCAGGGAGATAATAATGCCTTTTTTCACAAGGGATTTTTAAAGCAAGGCAAATATATTGAAAAATCCGAAAGTCAAACTCCCAAATTCTGAACACGCACCCTGTCTTTTTCCACTAATAGCCGAGGGTCTTGAGCATGCTTTTGTAGGTCTGCTCCTTGGCAAAGAGCTTGGTGAAGTACTCCCCGTTCTCATCCAGGTCGATGAGCACGTGCTTAGGTGCGGGGATCAGGCAGTGCTGGATGCCCCCGTAACCGCTCAGCGATTCCTGGTAGGCGCCCGTATGGAAGAAGCCGAGATAAAGGGGCTCGTCATCATCCTTGTCGATCTTGGGCAGGAACACCTGGTTGGCGTGGGCCTCGGTGTTGTAATAGTCCATGCTGTCGCAGGTGAGGCCGCCCAGGTTCACGCGCTGGTAGGGCTTGTCCCAGTGATTGATGGCAAGCAGGATGAAGCGCTGGTTGATTCCCCAAGTATCGGGCAGGGTGGTGATGAAGGAGGAATCGATCATGTACCACATCTCGCGGTCGTTCTGCTTCTTCTGGTCGATCACCGAGTAGATGGCCGCCCCGCTCTCGCCCACGGTGAAAGAGCCGAACTCTGTAAATATATTGGGCTCCTTCACCCGGTTCTGCTTGCAGAAGGATTTGACCTGTGATACGATCTCTTCGATAATGTACTCGTAATCGAACTCGAACCCGAGTGATGTTTTAATGGGAAGCCCGCCACCTATATTGAGCGAATCGAGATCGGGGCAGATCTTTTTAAGCTCCGCATACACGTTCAGGCACTTGGCCAGCTCGGTCCAGTAGTAGATGGAATCCTTGATGCCGGTCGAGATGAAGAAGTGCAGCATCTTCAATTCGAACTTCTTGTCGGGGCGTATCTTCTCCTTATAGAAGTCCACGATCTCCTTATAGCGTATGCCAAGGCGGGAGGTGTAGAAGTCGGCCGAGGGCTCCTCTTCGGAAGCCACCCTTATGCCTATCTTACAGTTTCCTTTCACTCTCTTCCTATAGGCTTCCAGCTCTTTTTTGTTATCCAGAATGGCCACGCAATTGGAAAAACCCTCATTCATAAGGTCAGCCACGAAGTTGGTGTAGGTATCCTTCTTATAACCATTACAGATAATGTAATGATCCTTGGTCAGGATTCCCCTTTTTGCCAATTCTTTAACTATTGGGATGTCAAAGGCAGACGAGGTTTCGATATGGGCTTCATTCTTAAGGGCTTCTTCGAGCACGAAAGAAAAGTGTGAACTTTTTGTGCAGTAACAATAGGTATAACTACCTTTGTAATCCGCTTTGGCCATAGCCACCTTAAAAAGGCGTTTCGCCTTATCAATCTGGGAGGCGATCTTTGGCAAATAATTGATCTTAAGCGGTGTACCGTACTGATTGATCAGGTCAATTAGGGGTATATTATTGAAATGCAGGTAATTATCAATCACCTCAAACCCTTCCTGGGGGAAGGCAAAAGTTTGATTGATCAGGTCGCGGTAAGTGTTCTTCATTGTAAGTGAGTTACTTTATATAAAAGAGGTACAAAGTAAGTGATTTAGATCGACATAACCGAGTAAAAAGAGAAGATTTTGATCGACTCAAAGAACATAAAGCTGATAGAGATAAAGAGCGAGATCGGTGCCGGAACGAGAGGCGCAAGCCTAGGGCCCGATGCCATTAAGATAGCCGCGCTCGATATGGGCTCCTCTTACTTTAAGAAGTACAAACCCATAGAAGTGCCCAACGAGAACAAACTCCTGCTGGAACCCATCATACACGACTACGCCAAGCGGATCAAGGGCATACTCACCATTAACGAGCGCGTGGCCAAGGAAGTGAGCAGGCAAATGAGCGATGGCAAGACCTTTCCCATTATCCTTGCCGGAGACCACAGCACCGCCATCGGCACCATCAGCGGCATTAAAATGGCCAACCCCGAAAAGAAAATCGGGGTGATCTGGATCGATGCCCATGCCGACATGCACAGCCCCTATACCACCCCATCGGGCAACATGCACGGCATGACCCTGGCCGCCATATTAGGGGAAGACAACCTTACCCAGGCCGTGAACAGGCCCGATGATGAGACCATCGAGTACTGGAACCAGCTCAAGAACATCGGCAACATCAATCCCAAGCTGACCTATGCCGACCTGGTGATGATCGGGCTGCGCGACTTTGAGCCGCAGGAAGATTTCCTGCTGAAGAACAATAAGATCCGCATATTCAACCTTACCGAGATCCGAAGGAAGGCCGTGGAGCGCGTGGCCATCGACTCGCTCAACTACCTCGAAGCCTGCGACCTGATCTACATCAGCTTTGATGTGGACAGCATGGACAGCAACATCAGCAAGGGAACGGGCACGCCCGCACCCAACGGCATCAGCGAAAAAGAAGCCGGCAACCTTATTTACTATCTCCTGCGTAGCAAGAAGATCTGCTGCTTTGAAATGGTAGAGATCAACCCCACGCTGGATAAGGAGAACCTGATGGCGGAAAATGCCTTCGAGATTTTACTCAAGGCAACGAATCAACTTACTAACGATTTCTAGTTACGGATAGCGAATCAATACGAATGGTTACTCCTTTTGATTCGCAAATTCGTATCATTTAGTTATCTGCACCGTCTAAAAAATATCTGCCTCCTCCAGCTAACAAACGATTTTTAGATACTGCCAATTGAGTAAATTGGTACTTTAGCACCCATAGATAAATCATCATGAGAAACTTTTTTATTGCTTCGGTGCTTATGCTTTTTGCAGCCTGTCAGAACAATGCTGCCGATAAATCCAAACAAACGGCCCAGGATTCGTTGCAATCCGCGAAAGGATTGGACCCGGACAGCCTCCGGTTCAGGCAGACAAAAAACTACTATATCGTTACCGCTGTGCTTACCGACAGTGCGCATGCCCAGCCCGGCCAGCCCATAAAAGTAATGCTTGAGCATGCCAGCGATGGCGCCAAGCAGGTTATGGAAACCACCAACCCCCTGAAGGTGGGAGATACGCTGTACCACGGAAAAAATGCCAAAGGAGATTACACGCTTTGTTTCCCTTGCAAGCATTAAAGAAACAAAGTATTGCTGGTTTTGCACCTGGGTTCCTCCCTAATAAAAAAAGAACGGAGAAATGATTTACCCGCACGGTTCTGCTACTCCGTTTAACAGAGCAGTTAGTATGCAGGAGCGATCAGTTATTGGTTAGAATGACCGAATGATTGGCCTCAACGAAAGATTCGTTGAATCCAACGGAACTTTTGTTGATGTCTATGGAACTTTCATTGAATTATACGGATCTTCCGTTGATACCAATAGAAGATTTGTTGACGCCAATGGAACATTCGTTGATATCAATGGAACTTCCATTGATACCAACGAAACTTTCAGGAGTGTGAAATTCCCCCTTTTTTGCATGTTTTCTTAAAGCAGCGGTTAATTTGCGTGCTTTTATAAAATGAGTTTGTTCATGTTTTTGTATCTTTTTTCCCATATTGCGTTATAATCACAGCCCTAACCTCTAGAAATGAACTCCAGAACCGCTTTGTTCTTTGCTTTTTACATGGCGGGGCATTGTGCCTTTGCGCAAAGCATAGCAGATAAAATAAAGGAGATAGAGAATAAGGTTCAAGCGATAAAACAGCATACTGCATCATATGCCAAAAAAGTAATAGTGCAGGACAGCACCAACTACAATTACCGTTACCTTGAAGGAAATAAACTCCGGTTTATTACCATACAATACCGGGACAAAGGCCTAAAAAAGGACGTTGCCTGGTACTACTCAGACAACAAAATGATTTTTGCAACGCAAAAATGGCGGGATACCATTCCATATCACCTCGTAGACGGTAAAGATTTTTATTTCTCAAATGACGAATTGATAGCATGGATAGATAATGGCAAGCAAAAAGATCCTGCATCCGAAGAATTCAGATCTCTGAACGCCCAATTCCACAAGCTGATCGATTACCAGAAAAAAACTGTTTTGGGCGACACTCTTTCCGCCACCGCGCAACCGCAGTCCATTAAGGTAAGATCGAAAGTGCAAAAGTCTATTATGGTTATCGGCTCCGGCAAGAAAGGAACCTCCTCATTCAGAATATCCGGAGACAGTGTTTGGCTCCCGCCAATTAAAGGTAAAATGGGACTTCGCATTGAATCGAAAGCGTCCGATCCAATATATGATGAAATATCCAAAATCCCGACTTCAGACTGGAAGCAAATGGAACGCGACATGAAGAAAATAAAGAACTGTCCCTACTGGGGAGGATACGTAATCACGATCTACTATGAAGACGACACGACAAAAAGTTTTTCCTTTTTAACTTACCGCAACTGCTATCCTTCATCTGCCAGAGAGATCATGGAAGCGCTGGATAAATACTTTGAAAAACTTAATTGATCATGCGCAAAACACTATTCATACTTTTCGTTCTTTTATCCCTGGCCGCCACCGCGCAAACGCCCGACCTTAACCAATTGGATTCCGCTGGTAAGAAGAACGGCAAGTGGCTCGTATATTTGAATAGTTACTTCAAAGAAGTAAAGGACAGCAGCAAAGCCACCTATTGCCGGTATACCTGGTACGATCATGGTTTCAATGTTTATATGAGCGGATCGCGAAATAAAAACTGGAGTTTAAGCCAAACGGGTGGCAGCAATCAAAAAATAGGAAAGTTGAAACTACTTGACGGAGAATATAAATGGACAGATAAAAAAAGGGTGGTACGCTGGATAGATGTTTTAAAAAACGGAGAATATATAAGCTGTTCTATTCCCTATCGAAATGGAAAGCTCCAAGAGTATTATAATTATAAAAAACTATGGAAAGGACACGCGCACACGTATTTTATTTATATCTATGATAAGAGAGGGAACGTTGAACCCTATGCCATGCAAAAAGGTGTATGGGGATGGATGGGATACGGATTTGGAAATGATTCTACATTTACGGACACAATTAAAGTAGTTAATGACAGCTTATATGGAACATTCAAGGGTTATACCCTGGGCCGGCTTGTGCGCCAGTATGGTTTTATTTCATTTAAGAACAAACACATTTCGCCTAAGGATACAGAGGAACGAAAACTTATTTATAACGGAAGCTCGGAAATGTGGTATTACAGCGGGCAGAAAAAAACCGAAGGGCAATGCGAGCATGGGAAAAGAATAGGGACATGGCACTACTGGGATGCGCAAGGGAAAGCACTAAAGCCTAAAACATTTACCGGAAAACAAAGTGAATGGTAGCATTCCATGAAAACAACCTTCCTCCTCCCCGCCCTCCTGCTCCTGCTTACCCTGCCCGCCACCGCGCAAACGGGAATGATCAAAGTGAAAAAGAGTGCCTCAAAACAAATCTTAGTCCATTACAGTAATGATAAAAAGGTGAAAAACCAAAAGGCTATCAGGATACATGGTGATACTGTCGATATTGAATTGTCCCAAAAATATACCGGGGACCATTTCCGGAAAATAAGAAGCGAATCTGTAAACAACGATCCTGTATATCAAACTGTCTTGAATCTTAGTGCCGATCAAGTGGCCCTAATGGCTTTTGACCTTGGCGAGATCGGTCCGCGTTATTTTAAAATTTATACTTTGATCCTTCCTGGTAAAGATGGCATCGGGCAGATATATAAACTGAAAAGGCTTCCCGGTCGCTACCCTCCCTCCTGCAAAGAAATAATGGAAGCGCTGGATAAATACTTTGAAAAACTGAAGTAAACGTATTCAGTAGTCAGTGTACTCTTGAAACATCACCTCCAAAAAACTCTTTCCCTCCTTTTCCAACCGAGTCCGCTGCTGCGCATCGGCTGTGTTCTCAAAAGGTATGTTATTGCCGGCATGGGAATAAACAATGTAAGGAAACTCTTTTTTGACGTACGGCCCATTACGGACATCTTCCAACTCCCCTCTTACATTTTCCATTCCTTCCCGCACCCATCCCAGCCCGTCATAAGCCTCGTAATAAGCAAACCCCGGTGAATACGGGTTAAAAATATTCTTGCTCCACTTAAATCTTTTGGGGCTGATGTTCAATTGAGAAAGCAAGGTAGCCGCCAGGTCGATCTGCGAGGCGAGTTTTTTTACGCGATGCCCCTTGTACTCATCCTTAATTACATTCCCGTAGAACAGCATCGGTATCCTGCGGTACTCGGGCCGGTGATTGTCCCATTGCTTTGGCGAACGGTGGCTGTGGTCGCTCACAAAAACAAAGAGCGTATTGTCGTACCACTTTTCTTTTTTTGCTTTCTGCACAAAGTCGTAAATGGCCGAGTCGGCATAGCTCACCGAGTTGATGTAGCGCCTTTCATCCCCGCCCCAGTGCAGCTTTTCCTTGTAAGGTTCATCAAAGGGAGAATGGCTGCTTAGCGTAAAACACGCGGAAAAGAAAGGCTCCTTCTCCGTTCTCAGCTCCTTCAGCTCGCGCGCCAGCATGTACTCATCGTGCACACCCAGCTTGCCCTGCGGCACGCTGGCTTCAAAATCCTTCCCTTCCAGTATGCGGTCGAAGTTGTTGTAGTACATGTACGCCTTGATGTTGCCGTAGCTGAGCTGTCCTCCGAATAAGTACGAAGTGTGGTAACCTGCCTGCTTCAGCTCGGTATTGATGCACGGCAGGTGAACATACTTGTTCGGCTGGGTGGTAATGGAAAGGCTCATGGGCTGTGCAGGAAACCCGCTGAATATGCAGCTCATGCCCTGGTCGCTCAGGTCACCGCTGGCGTAGATGTTCTCGAAAAAAACTCCGTCACGGATCAGCTTCTGCATGCCGGGCGTGATGCTGTCGTAACCGCCCATCTCCTTAAAACAATCACCGCTCCATCCCTCGAGTATGCAGAGCACGATGTTGGGCCGGCTCGCCCTGAGGATGGAAACGGTGGTGTCTTTTTCAGTGCGATAGATTTCCGCAACGGTCCTCTTCGCTTCTTCCATCGGGTAATAGTTGAACGGGTTCTCACCCATCACTTTTTTATTTTCAAAAACGCTCTGCCCGAGGTTCCAGCCCGAGTTCACCGCGGTAAGGTTCAGGATGTTGTGCTTCGAAAAATAGGCATCGCTCTGCTGGATGGGTATCTCCTGCAGCCCGCCCCGCAGGCCGAGCACAAGCAGCACGGGCGTAACCGCAAAAAAGACGATCACATTGACAATATTTTTAACGCGCGTTCCTTCCGGCACCACTTCGCGCACGCACATCTTTTTGCGGAGATAGATCCCCGCGAAGATCAACGCTGCAGCGCCCAGCAAACCGAAAACGAGAAAAGACGTACGCACCGTGTTCAGCACTTCGGCAGGATGCTCCAGGAACTTCAGCGCCTTCACGTTCAGCTTCACGCCCCATTCGTTATAAATTTCCAGTTCTGAAACAGTGATGAGCGAAAGAAGCGCGATGATAATAACCGAATAGACCGTATTGATACGGAGAAAAATGTTCCTGGAAAAAGCATACGCCAGGAAAAACAGCAGGAACGGGACGGCCAGCAGGTAGCTCGCCATGGATGTGTCGAGATACAGCGCATGAACGTATGCGGAAAGGATCTCCCCGAACCCGATCCCCTTCAGCTCGTCAAGATTATACAGAAGGAAAACCGTGCGGCAAACGGCAAAGAACGCGAGCCAGAACAGGTACTCGCGAAGAAATGTGAAAGGAAGTTTCTTTAACATGCTGACACAAAAGTAGAGCAAAAGATTTGAAAAAATTAATAGATATAACCTACTTTAAATCCTAAATGAAAGGAAGGAATTGCAGCCCTGATTACTTCTGCCTGAGGCGGATTGATTGGCTGACCGTATGAAGAACCGTAAGGTACAAGTCCATACGTTACATTTAATTCCCTGTATTTATACTGCACTCCTATTCCCCAGTAATAATCCAAGAAAACTTTTTTGCCTGTAATTGCTCTTTTGCCTAACAGGAAATGTGCATCGAACACTTGCTTTTTTTCATCGGCTACTTTTACTATTTTGTTTTCCATATCTGATCCCCCGTTAAAAAACAATGAACCTACAGTTGCTGTTTCTACCCAGTTGTCTGTTTCTGACACATATCCTCTGTCTTTATAATTAATTTGCCTGTAATAAGTTATCACCTCAAAATACCAATACTTTTTTTCAGAGATCTGCTTGATCTGCTTGAATCCGAGCCGGACAGTGAATCCAGGAATGAAATTCCTGAATTGATTGCTTTTCTGCTGAAAAAAAACATAATTAAGTCCTCCTCCTGTTTCAAATACACATGATGATTTTTTCGGCTTGTATTCAAGCATCAGCCCGGTTTCTAAAATGCATTGCAGAGGGTTTATGGTTAACGCAAATGACCGAGAAGAATCATATGCGGTAGCTGTTTTTGCTATTGCTGTTTCTGTTTCCTTTTTATTTTCCAGGGGATAAATGTCATCCTGTCCCCATGCCGCCATTGCACACAAAACAATTACTACGGATAAAAGCGTTTTCATAATCAAATATAATAAACTTAGGAAATGTTTAATCTGTATTTAAAACCCCAAACTTTAAACTTCACTATCTTTGCAGCTTATTGAATGAAGATCTCCGCATCCATATATTCCGGTAAGAACAAATCCATGAAGGATCTCGTGGAGGAGCTGGACGATTTCGTGGTGGATTACTTTCACATCGACTGTAATGATGACGTTTCTGTTTTTGAAGACATCAAGTCCATCCGGAAGCAGAGCAAAACACCCATCGACCTGCACATCATCAGCTCCGAACCGGAGAAGTTCCTTCCTTATATAAAGGAGAACAATATCGAGCTGGTCACCTTTCAATATGAAAACCTGAAGAAGAAGCTCGAAGTTCCGAAGGATATCAAGTCTCGCTTAGGCCTTGCGATCGTAAGCGAAACCGGCATCGGGGCATTTGAAAGATACAGCGACCGTTTTGATTTCATTCTTTTCATGACCACCACGCCCGGCAAAAGCGGTGGCACGTTCAACAAAGAGAACTTTAAAAAGATACGGGAGTTCCGGAAAAAATTCCCGGAAAAGAAGATACACGTTGACGGTGGCGTGAATGCCGACATTTCGTTTGTGCTCCGTAACATGGGCGTGTTCGCGGTGGTATCGGGCTCGTACCTGGTGAACGCATCGGGCATCGGCAATGCCATGCACAACCTGAGGAGCCAGTACTACGTTCCCTCGGGCATGCACGTGAGCGATGTAATGATGACACGCGATGAAATTCCTGTCCTGCACGAGAACGGCTCGGCCTTCGGGGAGGTGCTGAAATCTATCGATGATTACAATCTCGGCTTTACCACCGTGGTGGACGATGCCGGCCGGCTGTCGGGCATCATCAGCAATGCCGATGTGCGCAAAGGCCTGATGAAAAGAATTTCAGATCTGAATTCTGTCCGGGTACAGGATATCGTAAACCGAAATCCCATTCGCGTTTACGATGATCTTACCATTACAGACATGATCGAGTTCATCAAAAACACGAAACAGAGCATTCTCTACCTCCCGGTCGTTGACCGAAAAAATAATTTAACAGGAGCGATCACCTTTACGAACCTGATAAAGGGAGAATGAAAAACCAGCAGCTGTTCCAGCAAAAAATAAAATATGATACTTAGATTAAATAAAAATGTTGATGAAAAGAAAGCGAACGAGCTGGGAGCCGAGCTGAGGTCCTTCGTGCTGAAGCAGAACGGCTCCTACATCCTTGTCTCTCCTTCAAAGCTGAAAGAGCTGGAAGAGAGATACAGGCCGTTCGTTGCCGAAAGCATTCCCTTCAATGATGACATCCAGCTCGCCAGCAAAAAATTCATTGCTGGCACCCGCCAGGTAAACATCTCCGATGCAATTGCCATTGGCGGGACCACGAACAATACCGTGGTGATCACCGGTCCCTGCTCGGTGGAATCCGAAGAGCAGATCGGGCAGGCCGCGCAGCTTTGCACAAAGCTGGGCGTAAAGGTTCTGCGCGCAGGCGCTTACAAGCCGCGCACCTCTCCCTACACGTTTCAGGGAATGGGTGTTGAAGGCCTGAAGCTGCTCGACAGGATGCGGGACAAGTACGGGTTAAAAATAATTTCCGAAGTGCGCGACTCCACGCACGTGAACGAGATCATCCGGTATGCCGACATTGTGCAGATCGGTGCGAAGTCGATGTACGACCACGGCATTCTGAAGGCCTGCGCCAAAGCGACCAAGCCCGTACTGCTGAAACGGGGCTTCGGCACCACGGTGCAGGAGTTCGTGCAGGCGGCTGAATTTATTTTATCAGGCGGGAACGAGAACGTGATCCTGTGCGAGAGAGGGATACGCACCTTCGAGACCAAAACACGGTTCACGCTCGATCTCTGCGGGGTGGCCTGGCTGAAAGAGCATACCAATCTTCCCATCATTCTCGACCCGAGCCATGCGATCGGTTATGCGTATGGCGTTCCTGACCTTACCCGCGCGTGCATGGCCATGGGCTGTGATGGGCTGCTGATCGAAACGCACCCGAACCCGGCCGTTGCCAAATCGGACGCTTCGCAGCAGCTGAACTTTGAGGAATTCACGAAGCTGTATGAATCGCTCAAGCCGATCGCAAAGGCCATTGGACGAAATATCATTTAAGTTATGATTCCCGATAAAATAAAAGTGCTTGCATTGGATGTGGACGGTGTGCTCACCGATGGCGGCATCTATGTTTCCGAGAAAGGCGATGTGTCAAAAAAATTCAATGTGAAGGATGGGATCGGCATCCGCTTGGCCATCAAAGCGGGCGTGGATGTGTGGTTCATCAGCGCAGGCAAAAAAAGCGCAAAGCTCCTGAAGATACGCGCGCAAATGCTGGGAGTGCAATACTTTTACTCAGGCGATGTCCGCAAAACGGTCGTCTTCGAAAAGTTCCTGGAACGCACCAAAGTGTCCCCGAAGGAAGTGGCCTACATCGGTGATGATGTGAACGACCTCGAACTTTTCTCGGCCGCAGGTTTTTCAGCCTGCCCCAGCGATGCCGTGACCGAAGTGAAGAAGAAAGCGGATGTTGTCCTCAGCCGCAAGGGCGGTGATGCCTGCGTGCGGGAGTTCATCGATAAATTCATTCTGAAAAATGAATAAGAAAAGCATACTGGTGGTTGCGGGGCTGTCTGGCGCGCTGTGCGTAGCGCTGGGCGCGATGGGACCACATGCGCTGAAGGACAAGATCTCTGCCGACCACTTGCAGACCTACGAAACGGCCGTGCGTTATCATTTCTATCATACGCTGGCCCTGCTGCTCGTGGCCCTGCTGTTCGAAACGCTAAGGGAAAAGTTCATGAACTACGCCTCTTTCTTTTTTACGGTCGGCATAGTGCTTTTTTCATTTTCCCTCTACTTCCTCGCGCTGCGGCCGCTGATGGGAATTCCCGATGAGGACATGAAATGGGTAGGCGCCATCACCCCTTTCGGAGGACTGAGCTTCATTGCGGGGTGGCTGATGATATTCTATGCCGCCTTAAAGACCCGGCCGCGTGAGTAAGGATTACGAACGATACAAAACCATTCTCCAGCGCACAGCCGATGTGAATTATTCCATGGCCGTGCTGGGCTGGGACCAGGAGGTGTATATGCCTTCGAAAGGCGCCAGGCACCGCGCGCAGCAACTCGCCACGCTTTCCGGCATCGGGCACGAAATGTCCACCACTAAGGAGCTGGGTCAGCTGCTTCAAAAATTGTCGTCCGACAAAACTCTTTCCGACAAAGAAAAAAGAAATGTGGCGCGGTCCCTGCGCGACTACAACAACCGGGTCAGGTACCCGAAGGATTTCGTGGAGCTGATGAGCCGCACCATTTCGGAGGCATTCCAGGCGTGGCAGAAGGCCAAACACGAAAATAAATTCGAGGTCTTCGCCCCGCTGCTGGAAAAGCTGGTTGTGCTGAAGAAGGAAGAATGCAAGCTCTACGGTTATAAGAATCACCCTTACGATGCGCTGCTCGACCAATATGAGCCGGACGCTACCGTGGCGGACCTCGATGTGCTGTTTGCAGATGTGCGGAACCAGCTCGTTGATTTCGTAAAGGAGATTTCAAGGCAGAAGCAGAACGGGGACGCATTCATGCATAAGCATTACGACCGGCAGAAGCAATGGAATTTCGGCCTGGAGCTTCTGAAGCAGATGCATTATGACTTTGACGCGGGCAGGCAGGATATCTCCACGCATCCGTTCACCACGAACTTTTCTCCGATGGACGTGCGGGTGACCACGCGCATTGCCGAGAACGACCTCCCGAACATGACCTGGAGCTGCATTCACGAAGGAGGGCACGGGTTGTATGAGCAGGGCCTGCCGGCAGAAGATTACGGGCTGCCTACGGCCGAAGCCATCTCGCTCGGCATCCACGAATCACAGTCGCGCCTGTGGGAGAACAACGTGGGGCGCAGCCTGGCCTACTGGAAATACAATTACCCGAAGCTGCAACAGGTATTTCCTGAAAATCTTTCCGGCATTTCCCTCGAAGCGTTCTACCAGGCAATGAACGTGGTGAAGCCTTCGCTGATCCGGACCTCTGCCGATGAGCTCACCTACCATTTTCATATCATGATCCGCTACAGCATTGAAAAATTGCTGATCGGAGGAAAAATATCCGTGAACGACCTGCCGGGGACCTGGAACAATGCTTACAAGGAATATCTTGGTGTGGACGTACCTTCGGACGACCGGGGGGTGCTGCAGGACATCCACTGGAGCCACGGCAGCTTCGGCTACTTCCCCACCTACTCGCTCGGCAGCTTCTATGCTGCGCAGTTCTTCGCGAAAGCAAATGCAGACGTTCCCGGGCTTGAAAACGAAATTGAAAACGGATCGCTTCTTCCTTTATTGAAATGGCTGCGTGGGAACATTCACCAGTACGGGAGATTTTATACTGCCGAGGAGCTATGCACCAAAGTGACCGGGGAAAAACTGAACTTCCGGCATTTCATGGACTACGCCAGGAAGAAATACGCTTACATCTACTCCCTGAAAAACAGCGCAGTTAAATAAGTTTTCCACCGTTTTTCCTTACTTTTCAACAGGTATCTCTCATTGGAGATTTATGGGTAAATTCGCGCTTTCTTATTCTGAAAGTTGAACTTAAAATCCGCGTAATGAAAGGTCTTAAAAGCAAGGATGCCTCCCTGGCATCGTTAGGAATAAAGAATACCAAGGAAGAATACTGGAACCTGTCACCCGAAGAACTCACGAATATAGCTGTAGAAAAGAAACAGGGAGTTCTCACCGACACTGGCGCCCTTGCGGTTGATACGGGCGAATTCACCGGGCGCGCACCTAAGGACAAATTTTTTGTTTACGATAATGCCACTAAGGATACGATCTGGTGGGGCGATGTGAACTTTAAGTTCGATGAAGCGAAGTTCCAGCCGCTGTACGATAAGGTTGCGAAATACTTCGAAGGGAAAGAGGTTTTCATCCGTGATTCTTACGCCTGTGCCGATCCAAAGTACCGGCTGAACATCCGCGTTGTTACCGAATACGCCTGGTCGAACCTGTTTGCAAACAATCTTTTTCTTCGCCCGTCCAAACAGGAGATCGAAACCTTCAGGCCCGAATGGCACATCATCTGTGCGCCCGGCTTCAAAGCCGATGCAAAGACAGACGGCACGCGCCAGCATAACTTCGCCATCCTTAACCTCACGAAAAAAATAATTCTCATCGGGGGGACGGGTTATACCGGTGAGATCAAGAAAGGCATCTTCACCCTGCTCAACTATATTCTTCCCCACGAAAAAGGAGTGCTGTCCATGCACTGCTCGGCCAACATCGGGAAGAAAGGCGACACGGCCATTTTCTTCGGGCTGAGCGGAACCGGCAAGACCACCTTATCGGCTGACCCCGATCGCGGGCTGATCGGTGACGATGAGCACGGCTGGGCCGACAAGACCATCTTCAACTTCGAGGGCGGGTGCTACGCCAAGTGCGTGAACCTGACCGAAGAAAAAGAGCCGCAGATCTTCCGCGCGATTAAGGCAGGCGCGCTGGTGGAGAACACACGGTTTTTCCCGGGAACGAAAAAAGTGAACTACGATGACATTTCCGTAACGGAGAACACGCGCGTGGCCTACCCGATCAACTTCATTGAGAATGCTGTGGAGCCGAGCGTGGGCGGGATACCGAAAAACATTTTCTTCCTCACGTGCGATGCGTTCGGAGTGCTGCCGCCTGTTTCGAAGCTTACTCCCGGGCAGGCCATGTATCATTTCATTTCCGGCTACACCGCGAAGGTCGCAGGAACCGAAATGGGGATCACCGAGCCCACGCTTACCTTCTCGGCCTGCTTCGGAAAAGCATTTCTCCCGCTGCATCCCACGAAATATGCAGAACTGCTCGGAAAAAAATTAAAAGAAAATAAAGTGAACGTGTGGCTGGTGAATACCGGCTGGAGCGGTGGAGCGTATGGAGTGGGGAGCCGCATCAGGCTTTCGTACACGCGCGCGCTGATCACCGCAGCCATGAACGGTGAGCTCGACAACGTGAGCTACGAAACGCTGCCGGTCTTCGGCCTGCAGTTCCCCGCATCGTGCCCGGGCGTGCCCGCGGAGATCCTGAACCCGCGCGCCACCTGGAAGGACAAGAACGCTTATGATGAAAAAGCAAATTCACTTGCAAAGTCATTCGTGAAGAACTTTGAACAGTACGCCAGCGCTGCCAGCGATGAGATCCTGCGTGCAGCTCCCAAAGTGGCCGAAAAGGTCTGAGAAAAATCCCGGCCATCCTCGATCTCTTCCGACATATCATCCACCTCGATTTCGGCTGGCTTTTCCAGCAATACGGCACCGAAGTGCTGGTGATCCTTTTCCTGGTGATCTTTACCGAGACCGGAGTAGTGATCTTCCCGTTCCTGCCGGGAGACTCGCTGCTGTTCACAGCCGGGCTGTTCGCACGCGCAGGGCTGATGAACATCGGCACGCTCGTGCTGCTGCTGTTCATTGCTGCCGTGGCGGGCGACAATTGCAATTACTGGATCGGGCGGACGCTGGGCTACCGCATCACGCAGATGAAGTTCGGCAAACGAAAGCTCGTGAAACAAGAATACCTCGACCGGACCAGCAAATTCTATGAAAAGTATGGCGTCAAGACGATCATCATGGCGCGATTCGTTCCTATCGTACGCACCTGCGCCCCGTTCGTGGCGGGCGTGGCGCGAATGAACTACCGCAGGTTCTTACCCTTCGATGTGCTGGGCGGGGCCGTCTGGATCCTGAGCCTGACCTTTGCCGGTTATTTCCTGGGCGAGGTGGAATGGATCCGCAAGAACATCGAGCTGGTGGCCGTAGGCATCATCCTTCTCTCCCTGCTGCCGATCGTGCTCGGATTCCTTACCCGCAGGAAAGCAAGCGGGAACTGAATATGCGCACGTTCGGACTCATCGGCCATCCCCTCTCCCACTCCTTCTCTAAAAAATATTTCGAACAAAAATTCCGCGAAGAAGGAATAAAGGATTGTGTGTTTGAGAATTTTGACGTGGAAGATATCCGCGGGTTGCCTGCATTGCAGGGAAAATATCCATCGCTCTGCGGGTTAAGCGTTACCATTCCCCATAAAGAAACTGTGATGTCCCTGCTCGATGAACTGGATGAGCCGGCTCAGAAGATCGGTGCAGTGAACTGCATCCGCATCCGCAGCGGTAAATTAAAAGGTTTCAACACAGATGCATTCGGCTTTAAAGAATCGCTGAAGCCGCTCCTGGCGGCTCATCACAAAAAAGCGCTCGTGCTCGGAACCGGTGGCGCGGCCAAGGCAGTACGCTTTGCGCTGAACGAGCTGCGCATCGATGCCGCATCGGTTTCGCGCAAGCACGGTAACGCAGAACTTACCTATGCCGGTCTCGACCGTTCGGCACTATCCGACCGTCTGCTGATCGTGAACTGCACGCCATTGGGAATGCATCCGAACGCGAATGAATGTCCCGGCATCCCGTATGAATTCATCTCCGGAAAACATCTGATGTATGATCTCATTTACAATCCAGAAAAAACTTTGTTCCTGAAAAAAGGAAAAGAAAAAGGTGCGCAAATAAAGAACGGCCTGCAGATGCTGGAGCTGCAGGCCGAACGATCGTGGAAGATCTGGAATTCCGAATAAGAGTCAATTACCTGATAAGCGAGACATTTCCTTTCAGCTCCAGCGATGTGCCGTTGGTAAGCGTTGCTTTGAAGGTGTAGGCGAACACAGCCGTGTTCAGCGACTTTCCTTTATAGGTGCCATCCCATCCATCGGCAGGGCTCAGGCTTTCAAACACCTTCTCTCCCCACCGGTCGTAGATCACCAGGTCCATTTCGCTGATGCAGTTGCCGCGCACCAGGTAAATATCGTTCATACCATCGTTGTTGGGGGAAAAAGCGGTCGGAAGATAAATGTCACCGCAGAGCACGTCAATGTATACCGTTACACAGGCGCTGTCGGTGCAATTGTTCCCATCGGTCACCACCACGCAGTACAAAGTGGTTTGCGTTGGCGAAACGGTGATCGAGGAAGTTGTCGCCCCGTTGCTCCAGAGGTAGGTCCCTCCGCCTGTTGCATTGAGGGTGGTGCTCTGGCCGCTGGTGATGGTGATGCTGGTGCCTGCGTTTGCCGTGGGATTTGGATTCGCTACCACGCTCACTGTGGCAGTCTGTGTACAACCGTTGGCATCTGTTATTGTAACGGTGTAGGTCCCGGAGCTCAGGTTGCTGGCCGTTGCGCCCGTTCCCCCGGAAGGACTCCAGTTGTAAGCGTAAGGAGATGTTCCCCCGCTTGCGCTTGCAGCAGCCGAACCGTTATTCGCACCGCAGGCGGGTGCAGAGGAAGCGCTTGCGGTTAAAGCAGAAGGCTGCGTGATGGTCACACTTTGTGTGGCTGTGCACCCGTTCGCATCGGTGACGGTTACGGTGTACGTTCCGGCTGCAAGGTTATTTATCGAGGAAGCGGTTCCCCCGTTGCTCCAATTGTAAGTGTACCCCGTTGTACCGCCCGATACCGTTACAGTTGCGGTTCCGCTGGCTTGACCGTTACAAAGAATATTTGTTGATGAAGAACTTGCCGTGAGCGCAGCAGGCTGCGTGATGGTCACGCTTTGGGTGGCGGTGCAGCCGTTGACATCTGTAACGGTTACAGTGTAAGTTCCCGCTCCAAGCCCGGTCGCTGTGGCGTTCGTTCCCCCGCTGGGTTGCCAGTTATAAGTATAAGGAGAGGTCCCGCTGCTCGCGGTGATGGTTGCGCTGCCGGTTGTTCCACCATTGCACAGCACATTGGTCTGCGATTGAAGCGAGGCGGACGGCCCGCCCGAAGCGGCTACGCTTGCCGTGGCCGTTGTCGTGCAGCCGTTCGCATCCGTGATGGTCACTGTATAAGTGCCCGGTGAAAGCCCCGTTGAGGTTTGCGTGGTTTGCCCGTTGTTCCAGCTATACGTATATCCTGTTGTTCCTCCCGAAGCGCTCACGCTGGCCGTGCCGGTGCTGCCGCTGCAGTTGGATGGTGTTGAAGAAGTGCTTGAAGTAATGGCGCTGGGCTGGGTAATGGTTACCGAAAAGGTGGAGATGCATCCGTTCAGGTCCGTAACTGTTATCGTATAGGTTCCTGCCCCCAGTCCTGTTGCAGCTGCATTCGTTCCTCCTGATGGGGTCCAGTTGTACGTGTAAGGAGATGTTCCCCCGCTTACGGTCACAGTTGCGTTTCCCGTGCTTCCGCCATTACAGAGCACATTGCTTTGCGACTGGAGCGATACCGTGGGTCCGCCCGTGCTGGTCACCGTCACGCTGGTTGTCTGGGTGCAGCCGTTGGCATCGGTGATCGTTACCGTATAAGTTCCCGCAGTGAGACCGGTGGCATTGGAAGAGGTTTGGTTGTTGCTCCACAGGTAGGAATATGGAGAGACTCCTCCGCTTACCGAAACGCTCGCGCTGCCGTTGTTGTTGCCGCAGGCAGCAGGCACCGATGAGGTTGAAGAAGTGATGGCCGATGGCTGTGTAATGTTAACCAACTGGGTAGAGATGCAGTTGTTTATATCCGTAACGGTTATGGTGTAAGTGCCGGCTCCCAACCCGGTTGCCGTTGCATTCGTTCCGCCATTCGGTGTCCAATTGTAGGTATAGGGAGAAGATCCACCGCTGACGGTTATCGTTGCGCTCCCGGTGGTTCCGCCATTGCATAAAACGTTTGTCTGCGACTGTATCGAAATTGCCGGCCCTCCTGTGTTGGTCACCGTCACGCTTGCTGTCTTTGTACAGCCGTTGGCATCGGTCACTGTCACAGTATAAGTTCCTGCGTTAAGACCGGTTGCGTTGGCACCGGTTCCACCGCTGGGCTGCCAGCTGTAAGTATACCCGGTTGTACCGCCCGATGCAGACACGCTTGCGCTGCCGTTATTATTGCCGCAGGTGGCCGGGCTGGAAGAGGTGCTTGCAGAAAGTGCGGAAGGTTGGGTAATTGCTACGCTCGCAGTTTTCGTACAGCCGTTTGCATCTGTTACAGTTACCGTGTAGTTGCCTGCACAGAGACCGGTAGCATTGGCCGTTGTCTGCACCGGTATTGTATTCCACGAATAGGTGTAGCCCGATGTGCCGCCAGAAGCCGAAGCGGTTGCCGAACCGTTGCAGCTCCCGTTACACAATACGTTCGATGAAGAAGCGATGGATGCAGAAAGTGCGGAAGGTTGGGTAATAGCTGCGCTTGCAGTTTTTGTACAGCCGTTAGCATCCGTAACAGTAACGGTGTAATTTCCTGCGCAGAGTGCGGTGGCAGTCGCAGTTGTTTGAACGGGTGTGGTGTTCCACGAATAGGTATAGCCCGATGTGCCGCCCGAGGCCGAAGCGGTTGCGCTGCCGTTGCAATTTCCGTTGCAAAGTACGTTCGTGGAAGACACCGATGCAGAAAGCACAGCAGGTTGCGTAATGGCTACGCTCGCAGTCCTGGTACAGCCGTTAGCATCCGTAGCAGTAACGGTGAAATTTCCCGCGCAGAGCGCGGTGGCAGTCGCAGTTGTTTGAACGGGTGCGGTGTTCCACGAATAGGTGTAGCCCGATGTGCCGCCAGAACCGGTAGCGGTTGCACTGCCGTTACACTGCCCGTTGCACAGCACATTCGCTGATGACACCGATACCGTTAGCGCAGAAGGCTGGGTTACAGTTACTGTTGCCGTAGCCGTATTGCTGCCTGCATCCGTTACGGTTACGGTGTACGTTCCCGCGCAGAGTGCAGTGGCGGTTTGCGTGGTCTGCCCACCCGTCCAGCTGTAAGCATAAGGAGTAGTACCGCCTGTAGGTGTCGCAGTGGCCGTGCCCGTGCATTGGCCGTTGCATAAATGTTGGTATTGGAAGCGGTCGTTCCGAGGTTATTGATCGTGCACGTGTAAGTGACCTGCGCGCAGGCGCTAAGCGCAACCGAAGCAATGAAGCCGTTCCCGCAGGCAGCCACTTCACCGTTGTTGTTCACATCCACATCGTACACGGCCGAAGGTGTGGCGGCCGATGCAAGCAGGTTCAGGTTGGCATCGTACTTATGCACCTGCCCGTTCGACCCTACGTACACGTTGCCGCAGTTATCGAGGTCTAATCCTCCATTGCCCGGAAGCTTCGTGCCGTTGAAAGTGGTGGTTGAAATGCCATTCGGTATGGCGGCAGTGCCGGTCACCGCTCCCGTGCCCAGGTTCCGTTTATGCAGCGTTACCCCGTTGTGCGTATAGAGCGCAGCGCCATTCGCGGCAATGGCGCTGATGGGCTGCTTGGTGCCAAAGCCGTACCCCGGGATGTAATAATCAAAGTTGTAAAGGGTGGGAACTTTATAATTGATTATTGAAAGGGGGCCGTTGATGGAGCCGACCGTATCGAGCGTGAGGAAATAATAATTCCCGTTGGGCGACCAGGCGACCGAGCTCACTTCCTGTATCTTCGGAGGGAACATGGGGCCGTAGCCGACAACCGTAACCGTTCCGAGAGAGCCGTTGGCCAGGCTGATGTTCATCATCGTTCCCCGGATCGTGTTGGTAAATATCGTCAGTCGCGTACCCCCGCACACGAGCCGCGTGCGGTCGCAGTTGAGCGCCAGCTTCCAGTACTCATACGAGTTGGTAAAACCGTTGGGATTGTTGTACCACACGCTCGCACCGGCCGTGCTGATCTTGCGGATCTCACCGTTGGAGCCGGCCGTGATGTAGCTTTCTCCCGTCACCTGGTCGGTGAGCAGGGTGCCGATCCAGTAGTTCGCGCTGTCCCACGCGGTGGCGTAGGTCCACTGCAGCGCGCCTGCCGAATTGTATTTGCGCAGGGTCATTGGCATGTCGCCACCGTAGGCATAAACGTTACCGGCATTATCGGTCTCGATCTCCCATACCTTGTTCGAATTCGGAAAGGACGGAGAGATCGACCAGGGATCGATCACAAGCGTACGGTCGGTTAAGAGCGCTGCATCCAGTTTGAATGAAACGATGCTGCCATTCAATTCAAAATGCGATCCGACCTCCGACCGGTCGTTATCAAAGAAGGATGATGGCGCATGATCGATGATGTCACCGAACACGGTTTTCAGATGGATGTTCCCTTCGGCATCTAAAGACACACCCTGTGAGCCGGTCCATTTCATTTTTATTTTCGACACATCGGCACCGGGATGAAGGATAAGCGTGTACTTGATCCCTACCTTCGGATGAAAAGCATATTCCACATCGACACCGGGATAAAGGTCTTTATAAAGAAGCTTTTTGAAGGAATGAATGTTCGTAATGTTTACATCTTTTGACACCTGGTAGCTGTGGTAATATTCCGTTTGTTCCTCAGCTTCTAGTTCCGCGCTGGGATTTGCATCCACCCATTCGAGATGGACAAGAGCAGTGGTGATCTTTACCGAACGTTCTGCCTTTTCAAGCTCTTCGTATTCTTTTGCATCCCGAACGGCTTTCTTTTCGATCTCCTTCTTTTCTCTTTTGTCGAACCGGTAGGTCAAACCTGTTTTGGAGAAGTAGATCTGCAGCGGGGCCTGGTCCACACCGAAGAGGATCTTCCCGGCAAGACGGTCGCGGCTGTCAAACTGCGATCTGTTCTCAATGAATGCATTCGGAAGCTGGTCAGAAACCACCCAGCCTCCGGCAGCAGAACACAAAGGCAACAATAAAACAGGAAGCAGCAGGGAGAAGTACGCAGTCGTTTTCATGAATCTCAGGGAATTGGGTTAGGCAAGGCAAAAATAAAAGAAAAATCGAAGTGGACAATGGCTAAAGACCTGCAGGTATTATTTTACCACCACTTCTCTCAACTGAGGAAGCTGTGTAGGCATGAAAATTTGAAATCATCTCCTGATTTTTTTGCTACTTTTGCCGGCCGCAAAGTCGGAGCGAAGTTCTCCACGCATGCAAGCCGTCCTGTGCGTTTCCGGAAAGATCATTTTCCTGAAATGCCTCGGGGCGTAGCGCAGTCCGGTAGCGTACTTGCATGGGGTGCAAGTGGTCGCTGGTTCAAATCCAGTCGCCCCGACAACGCAGAAGAGCCGCATTTTTCATGCGGCTCTTAATTTTTTGGGACCGCACCAAACTTTTTGCTCCGGACCGGCCAACAAATGAAACACATTCTGAAGAACACGAAGAGGCAAAAACACCCGAGGGGGTGCTTTTGGAAGCGACCCCCTCGGTAAAACTAAACGCATGAAAACGTTACAAAATTATATAGTTCCCGAAATACCTGCAACAGACAATAAGTATATTCCTGCCAGTCGCAAAGTCAACATTTTCAACTGCGCTCCGTTGAAACATTGTATGCTTATAAAATACTTGTTACGGCATTTGTTCTACATTTGCCGCAATCTAAGAGCGATGAAGCGTATCTTAATCCCCTTATTGCTAACCCTGCAGAGCCTGCCGTGCTTCTCCCAGACCAGGCAGATCGACAGCCTCAAATCGCTGCTGAGCGACCTGCAGAAGGACTCCATCCAGATCGAACTCCTCGAGAACATTTCGACCGAGTACCTGGCCATCGACAAGGACCAGGCCGTGGACTACGCTTTGCAGGCGCTGGACCTGGCCTATAAAAAAGGAAGCCCGCGGCAGATCGCGGCTGCGAACATCCAGGCGGGGATGGTGTACACCAGCATCCGCTACAGCGAAAAAGCCATGCAGTACCTGCGCGAGGCCATTTCGATCTCCGAAAAGAACTACAAGAAAGAACTGGCGCAGGCCTACACGCAGGTGGGCAGCGTATTCTATGAGGACGAGAATTATCCCCTGGCCTCCGACTACTTCAGCAAGAGCCTGGCCATCTACCTTTCGCTGGACGACAAGCAGGGCATCGCCTCGGGCTGGAACAACGTGGGCGAGATCCACCGCCTGAAAGGAGAATACGAAAAGGCGCTCGACTGCTACAGCAAATCGCTCGACATCAACCTGCAGCGCAACTACAACCGGGGCATCAGCGTGAACTATTCCAACATGGGCGAGATCTACCTGGACCAGAAGAACTACCCGCTTGCCCTCGAGTACTTTGGCAAGCAGATGTTCCACAGCAAAAAATCGGGCGACAAGATCTACATTACCACCTCGTACATGAACCTGGGCGAATTCTATCTGAAGACCAGTGACCCTGCCAAAGCCATTGAAAATTTTAAAGAAGCGCTGCGCATTGCCAACTCGATCAGCGCGGAGAACTACCAGAAGGAAGCCTACCGCGGGCTGAGCGATGCGTACGTGATGCAGAACAATTACAAAGATGCTTTCGAGAGCTTCCGGCATTTCTCCGCCATCCGCGATTCCCTGCAGCATGCCGAACGGATGCGCTCCGCCAGCGACCTGCGCATGCGGTTCGAAAGCGAAAAGAAGGAGATCACATCCGAAAAGCTGGAAGAGAAGAAGAAGGTGCAGAACCTGGAATCCTCGTTCAGCAGGCTGGTCATCTTCACCTTCATCGTAGTGATCGTGCTGTCGGGGGCGCTCCTGCTGAGCTTGGCCCGCATCAAAAAGCTCCGGCAAAAGCTGTTCGAGCTTCCGAAAAAGTCCGTGCACCCCTGAGGCGCATCCGGCTTTCTTCCTAATTATTTTTTCATTATTTCTTAAAAAAATTATAATTTCACCCGTTAAACATTCATTCCATGGAAGAAGCAAAGAACTTTTTCATCCTGTATAAGCCCAAGGACATTGTGAGCGGGGATTTTTACTACGCGCTTTCGCACAAGCATTCCAACAAGAAGAGCGAGATCTTTTACTTGTGCACGGCCGACTGCACCGGTCACGGTGTTCCGGGCGCGCTCATGAGCATGATGGGTGTGAATTACCTGAATGAATCCATCATCGAGAAGGACATATCGGCCCCTAACGAGATCCTCGAGAACGTCCGCAGGGGCATCATAGCCTCGCTGAACCCCGAAGGAAGCGATGAGGAGAGCAAGGACGGCATGGACTGCGTGCTGTGCGCCTATGACTTCGAGAGCATGAAGCTGCATTTTGCCGCAGCCAACAACCCGCTCTGGCATGTGCGCGATGGCAAGCTCACCGAATACAAGCCGGACAAGATGCCCGTGGGCATGCATAACGACATGAGCAATTTCAACATGCACTCCATCGACCTGAAGAAGGGCGATATCGTTTACACCTTCACAGACGGTTATGCCGACCAGTTTGGCGGGCCGAACGGGAAAAAGTTCAAGTATAAGCAGCTGCAGGAAAAGCTTCTTTCCGTGTGCCACCTCCCCATGGAAGAGCAGGAAAATGCGATGAACGACACGTTTGAAGAATGGAAGGGCAACCTGGAGCAGGTGGATGATGTGTGCCTGATGGGAGTGAAGATCTGACCATCAGATAATTCGTAGCTATTCGTAATTCGTATTTTCGTACCGATGTAGATATGGGAAAGAAGGACAAGCGCGTGGATACCTACATTGCCAATGCCCGGCCGTTTGCAAAACCCATACTCAATCATTTAAGGCAACTGGTGCACAAGGCCTGTCCTGAAGTAACGGAGACCATCAAGTGGGGCATGCCTTCTTTTGAATACAAGGGAGTTTTTTGCGGCATGGCCAGCTTCAAGCAGCACGCGGTGTTCGGGTTCTGGAAGCATGCCCTTCTCAAGGATCCGAAAGGGTACCTGAAAGAGCGATCCAGCCAGGGAGGAGATGCCATGGGCAACCTCGGGCGCATCACTTCGCTGAAAGATCTTCCCCCCGATTCTGTTATCATCGACTTTGTGCTGCAGGCCAGGAAACTGAACGATGATGGCACGAAGCTTCCCGCAAAACCCAAAAAGCCCAAAGCGGAGCTGGTGGTCCCTTCCTGGTTTACGCGTGCGCTGGGCGCGAACAAAAAGGCGAAGGAGAACTTCGAAAAATTCAGCTACTACAATAAAAGGGAATACGTGATGTGGCTTACCGAAGCCAAAACGGAAGACACCCGTAATGCGCGCCTCGAAACAGCCATCGACTGGATCAGCGAGGGGAAACCGCGGAACTGGAAGTATATGAAGAAGTACGCGTAAAAGCGAGTCTGTCCTCTTTAATTTTTTCAGAAAATTTTGTTATATCTTTGTTGTAAAGCTCTTGACATGAAAAGACTTTACACGGCCATCATCCTACCCTTTTTCGGTTATAACGTGTTTGCACAGTGCGTACCTGTATCGTCTAATTGCAATGTGTATTGGATACAGAGTGTTTCTTCCGTAGGAGGAACTACGCAGAATATTATTAATACCAATTCAGGGTGCCCCGGAACCGCGAGCAATTATACTTATTACTGGAACATGGGGGTAAGTAAAATGCCCGGAGAGAGTTTTACGCTTTATTTAAAATCAGGAACCGGAGCTTGCTATTTTGCTGTTTGGATCGATTATAACGGAAATGGCAGCTTTTATGATACAGGAGAAAGTGTTTTTAATTCAGCCAGTGCCACTACCAATACCGTCACTGTAACTGTTAATGTTCCATGGACTGCTAACTATGCATTGTACGGATCTTATATGAGAGTGCGTGCATCTGGTACTGCGTTAACAGATCCTTGCAACAGCATTTCAACTGGAGAAACAGAGGATTATTTGTTGACCTACCCCGAGAGTATTTCAGAGCTCGTTTACGATAATTCTGCTATGAAAATATTTCCAAATCCCTTTTCGGATAAAACAATACTGGAAATAAGCAATAACATCATCTTAAAAGATCCGGAACTGATCATCACCGATATAACGGGAAAGACAATAGAAAAAATCCCTATTACCTCTTATTCATCGGAAATAGACAAAGGAAACCTTTCAAGGGGTTTCTTTTTTTACCAGGTAAGAAACGGGAATGACCTGTTCGCCACCGGCAAGCTCATCATCCAGTAACAATAACAGAAAAAGAAGCTTACGCCACACCCATTGCCTGGTGGTGCGAAACTGATTCCCAGTGAAAGAATTCCGGGAAGGTGATCCCCAGCGTGTTCACCAGCTTCTCAATGTTCTCGAGCGATACGTTGCGCTTGCCCTGCTCGATGCTGGCTAAATACGATTTGTCGAGATGAGCCTTGGCTGCAAGCTGTGCCTGCGTAAGCCTGCTCTCTTTACGCAGCTGGCGAAGGCGGAGGCCGAACCGCTGCTTGACGTCTGTACGGGTAGTAGTGGTTTCCATAGTATTTTATTTTAATACAAATCTCCGGCATAATGACGCGCGGCATGGGGGACACTTACCTGCTTTTGAGGACATCGGCTTAAAGCCATTAAAAGGTCATTTTTGAATGTAAAACAAGCTTTTCTGCGATTATTATCCTTTACTTTGTATTGTAAAATGATCCGTTACGGAACACTCGCCCTTTTCCTGGTTACATACAGCGTAAAGACCTTTGGCGTGGAAAATTCCCCGGCCGATACAACCAAAGCTGTTAAATACCGCAAGTACAAGTTCGAGCTCGATTATTCGCACAACCATACCTACCGCGGCCGCAAGGACACTACCACGGGCGACAAGCCCCTGCTCTCCCCGCTCTTCAAATACACGGCACGCTCTGGTTTGTACACCAAGGCCAGCCTGGTTAACGTGCCCGGCACTTCCAAAGCCTTTGATGAGCTGGACATCGGGCTGGGATGGAATTTAAATTTTTCCAGCAAGTGGGATGGCTCCCTTTCGCTCGAGCACTACTTCTTCGATAAGGATGTGAAGCGGATCAAGTCGGCCGTGCAGAACGATCTCGGCCTTTCACTCGGTTACGACTCGAAGATCTTTTACACCGGCTTGCTCTTCGATCTCACAACAGGCCAGCCGAAAAAGCTGAGCAGCAGCAGCACCTCGCGCACCGTCCGCCAAGGAGATGCCAGCATTAATCTTTCCAACACCCACGATTTTGACATTGAGCTGAAGAACAACAAGCTTCTTACCCTCTCGCCCGAAGCAGACATCCTGGCCGGGACGCAAAATCTGCTGGCCACCAGCGGCTCCGACAAAAAAGCAAAAAGCTTCCTGGTGACAGCTTATATACTTTACCTCAACATTTTCTACCATGTGCACCGGTGGAACTTAAAACTTGCACCCAACTACACCTTCCCGCAGAACACGCTGCAGGGACAGTTTTCCGATCCGTACTTCATCATGTCTGCCAGCATAAGTTACACCATAAAGAAATAGGAAATAAACTGGCACGATTTTTATTATTAAATTCGCATAACCAAAAAAATCCAATCCATGAAAAAACTCATCTCAACGGCATTCATTGCATGCTTTGCAATTGCCGTATTTGCACAGGCTCCCGCCACTCAGCCGCAGAACGGGGGCGAAAAGAAAGAAGTGAAGAAGGATAATGCAGAGATCAAAAAAGACAAGGCAGAGATCCAGAAGGACAAGCAGGAGATCAAAAAGGACAAAGAAGAGCGCAAAGAGGATATGAAGTCCGGCAATAAGGATGCGGCCAAGCAGGAGACCAAGGAGATAAAGGAAGAGAAAAAAGATCTCAAAAGCGATCGCAAGGACCTCCGGAACGACCGCAAGGAAATACATCACGATAAAAAGGAAGGCCACAAATAATTTTTTTGAAACGATCATAAAAAAGCCGGTAGAAATGCCGGCTTTTTTATTGGGTTAAGGGCGGCAGGATTTTGCTACCCGCAAAGGCTAAAACCGCAGCTTTTGCATTTGGCGCATCCTTCTTCGTAGATCAGCCCCTCCGGATCACCGCACTCCGGACAAATGCAGGTGTTCTCCGTGGGCTCGGCATGCTCGGCCACCAGCACCCCGCTGCGCGAGCCTTCACGGTAAACAGTGATCCCCTTCAGTCCTTTTTTCCAGGCTTCCATGTAAATGCCCGACACCTGTTCGGCCGTCATATAATAAGGAAGGTTGATGGTGGATGAAATGGAATGGGTAGTGTATTTTTGCACCACGGCCTGCAGTTCCACCCTTTTTTTCCAGTCGATGTCTGCAGACGTGGAACCCGCGTACGGACTTTGCGAAATATCCTTACGCGCAATATTTTTCCAGAGCTGTACTTTCGGGTGGTATACCGTGAATTCCTGCCAGGCATCGCCCGTTTCATCCACAAGATCCACACGGGCATTCCTGTCGCTGGGGTTCACTTTGCGCCTGCGCTTGTACGAAAGCATGAACACCGGTTCGATGCCTGAGGAGGTTTGTGCAAGAATGCTAAGCGTGCCGGTGGGCGCCACCGTGCTCAGGGAAATGTTCCTTCGGCCGTGCTTCATCATGCGGGCATGCACCTCCGGCAATTCCTTCTGCAGCATTCGTACGAACTCAGATGTTCTCTCGATGCGCGGATCGAAGCCTTTGAACTTTCCCCGCTCGATGGCCATGTCGATGGAGGAATCGAATTCCGCTCCGCACTTGGTGCGCATGATCGTTTCCGTTTCCTTCAGCGCTTTTTCGGAATCGAACTTTATTCCCAGTGCGGCCAGTGTGTCGGCCAGGGCGGTAAAACCCAACCCGGTTCTCCTCCCCTTCTTCCCCATTTCATGCAGCAGCTCCCACGTGTGGATCTCGGGGGATTTAATGTGGCCGGGCTCCGGGTCTTTCTTTACCTTGGCAATGATCTTTTTGATGGCCTCCAGCTCCAGGTCAACGATATCGTCCATGAGCCGCTGGGCCTCATAGGTTGTCTCGTAGAATTTTTTATGATCGAACCTCGCCTGCGGTGTGAATGGATCGCTCACAAAAGAAAACAGGTTGAGCGCAATGAGCCGGCACGAGTCGCCTCCCTGCATGGCGATCTCGGAGCAGGGATTGGTGGATATATTCTTAAAGCCCGGATAAACGGAAGCGGTGGAATAATGATGCTGCCGGTCCCAGAAAATGATTCCGGGCTCTGCCGTGCGGTAAGCACATTGAACGATCTTGCTCCAGAGCTCCCTAGCTTTTATCTTTTTCGAGAACTTCGGTCTTTGGGAATCGATGGGAAAGCGCAGCAGGAAATCTCCGTCCTGCTCCACTGCGCGCATGAACTCATCAGACAGCCGTACGGAAATGTTGGCTCCTGTGAGCTTCTTCAGGTCCTGCTTGCTCATCACGAACGCTTCCACATCGGGATGGGCGATGTCCATCGTGATCATCAGCGCCCCTCTTCGGCCGTGCTGGGCCACCTCGCGGGTGGTATTGGAGTACCGTTCCATGAACGACACGGCTCCCGAAGTAGTGCCGGCAATGTTGTGAACGGTCATGCCCACCGGCCGCAGCGAGGAGATGTCGATGCCCACCCCGCACCTGCGCTTGAAGAGCTGCGCCAGCTGCTGGTCGGTATAAAATATGCCGCCATACGAATCGTGGATCTCCGGCAGCACCACGCAGTTCGACAGCGAAGCCACCAGCCTCTTATTTCCCAGCGCGGCCATCACGCTACCCTGGGGAATGATGTAGAGGAAGTTTTTGAAGTACTGGAATAGCTTTCCTGCTGTAAGCGCTTCCCTTGTCTGCCCGTAAGCAGAAAGAGCCGTTGACCTTTTCCGCTTGTATTTTCTCTCGATGCGGGCGAACTCCCTTGCCATGCGCAGGTGCATGTCATCGGGTGTTCGTTCAAGAAATTCACCGTCATTTTTGATGGCATACTTATTCATCCACGTGGTGGCGGCCAGCTCATCACCATTGAAATACGCGGTGCAGGCATCGAGGACTTGCTGGTATGAATAGGTATCCGGCATGTGCTTTTTGAATAAGGCCCGCTGGTAGTGGCAGTAACCTCAGTCTTAAGACCGGGATTAATCCCTGCTACAAACTTTAGGGCTTCTTAAAATTACACATTAAATCCACAAGAACTACTCCATCCAGTCGGCCAGAAAGAGGTTGGTATCGTGCGTGCCGCCATTGTTGCGGTTGGAGGCGAATATGAGCTTCTTCCCATCGAAGGAGAACATCGGGAACGCATCGAACGTGCCATCATGCGTGATCTTTTCCAGTCCCGTTCCGTCCGTATTGATCATGTACAGGTTGAACGGGTAGCCGCGCGAATACTGGTAGTTGGAAGAGAAGATTATTTTTTTGCCTGAAGGGTGAAAGAAGGGTGCCCAGTTGGCCCCTCCCAGGTTCGTGATCTGCTTCACACCGCTCCCGTCCGCGTTGCAGGTATAAAGTTCCATGTGGGTGGGGGCAACAAGATTTTGGCTGAGCAGCAGTTTATATTCAGCGATCTCCTCTTCTGTTTTCGGCCGGCTCGCACGGAACACGATCTTCTTGCCGTCCGGTGAAAAGAAAGCGCCCCCGTCATAGCCTAATGTGTTGGTGATCTGCTTCACGTTCTTCCCGTCAATGTCCATCACGTACAGGTCCAGGTCGCCATTGCGCGTGGAGGTGAATACGATCTTATCTCCTTTCGGGGAAACGGTTGCCTCAGCATCGTAGCCGGGCGTGTCGGTCAGCTGCTTCACCACCTTGCCGCCCACATCGGCTATGAAAATATCGTACGTGGCATAGATGGGCCACACATATTTCCCGATCGCCTTCCGGTCGGGCACGGGCGGGCAAGCGGGATCGGCCAGGTGCGTGGATGCGAACAGTACCTGCTTGTTGCCCTTGAGGAAATAGGCGCAGGTGGTGCGTCCAAGCCCCGTGCTGGCCAGCTTAGGCGAAAGCTTGTCGCCAACCGGTGAGATGAAGATCTGGTCGCAGGGAATGCTTTCCCTGGGGTTCGTACGCTGCCACACGATCATCTTGCTGTCGAAGCTGAAGTACGCCTCCGCATTGTCACCGCCAAAGGTGAGCTGCTTCACATTGGCCAGGTGTTTTTCGTCCGGGTAATGAATGATGGAATCCGCAGCTTCTTTTTTCTGGTTCCCCCGAAAGGGCGCTGTATGAAATGAAAAGGCCGAGCAGGCGACCACAAGGGCAGCCGGCAGCATCTTATTTTTTACGATTTTCACAGGGATAAAAGTATTTCTGCTTTTGTTAACAATTGTCATGGAAAATTCAGATTATTAAAACACCCGTTATTTGTTTGATTTTTTTACATTTGCGTGATGCAACACCAGGGTAGAGAGCTTGTCCTTGCTACCAGGCCTTTCGCGCGCGAGATCCGTTGGAAGAGCTGGATGCATATGCTTGTCGGGCTGTTCCTTTTATGTGCCTTCATCGTGGGCGCGTTCTTCCTGCCATTCACATGGGCCAGGATCGTTTCCAGCATCTGCATTGCCGCCATGCTGGTTCGCTTTTTCATGATGTTCCACGATTTCCAGCATCATTCCATCCTGCGCCACTCCCCTTCAGCGGATTTTATTTTTACTGTCTTCGGGTTCTACATGCTTACGCCCCCCAGCATCTGGAAGCGATCGCACGATCATCACCACAACAACAATTCAAAATTGTTCTCCGCCAGCATCGGCTCGTTCCCCATCATGACCCGCCAGCGTTTCGTGGAGGCCGACAGGTCGGAACGAATGATGTACCTGGCCGTGAGGCACCCGCTTAACATGTTCTTCGCATATTTCACCATGTTCATTTACGGCATGTGCATCCAATCGTTCCTCAGCAGCGCGCGCAGGCATTGGGATTCCCTGCTGGTGCTGGTCGTTCATTTTGGCATTGCTGCCTTTCTTTTTATTTATTTCGGATGGCTGACCTGGTTCCTCGTGTTCTTCCTTCCGTTCTTCCTGGCGCACATGCTGGGCGCCTATCTTTTCTATGCGCAGCACAATTTCCCGGGAGTTGTTTTTAAAAATAACGTGGAGTGGAGCTATGCCCATGCCGCGCTCGAATCGTCCAGCTTTATGAAGATGAACCCGGTGATGACCTGGGTAACGGCCAATATCGGCTACCACCATATCCATCACCTGAACGCAAAGATCCCTTTCTACCGCCTGCCCGAGGTCATGAAAAAGATCCCCGAGCTTCAGATGGCCAAGGTCACTACGTTCAAGGTCTCCGACATTATCGCCTGCCTTCGCCTGAAGGTGTGGGACCCGGAACAGAAAAAAATGATCGGGTTCTCCGAAATGGGGGATGTGAGCCTGGCGGCCGCTTCCTGATCCTGCTTTCTATTTTTCCTTCTGCGCTTTCTCCAGCTTCTCAAGCCTGCCTACGATGCTGTCCAGGTTGCGGAAATGGATGTAGGCCTTGCGGTATTTGCTCACCTCGAATGCGGGTGAGCCGAGGTACGCTTCTCCTTTTTTGGTAATGCTCTTGGAAACGCCCGCCTGCGCGGCCAGGATGGTGTTGTCGGCAATGGAGAGATGCCCCACCACGCCCACCTGCCCGCTGAACATGCAGTTCTTCCCGATCCGGGTGGAGCCCGCCACCACGTTGGCCGCTGCAATGTACGACCCCTCGCCTATCTCCACGTTATGCGCAATGTGAATGAGGTTGTCGAACTTCACGCCCTTGCGGAGAATGGTGGAACCGAGCGTGGCCCGGTCGATGGCGCAGTTGGCGCCAATCTCCACGTCATCCTCAATTACCACGTTGCCGGTCTGCGGGATCTTTTTCCCGCCATCCTGCGTGGCAAAGCGGAACCCATCGCTGCCGATCACCGTGCCGGAGTGGATGATGCAGTTGCTGCCGATCTTCGTGTCGGAATAGATCTTTACGCCTGCAAACAGCGTGGTGTTGTCACCGATCGCCACGTTATCGCCCACGTAAACCTGCGGGTAGATCTTCACGTTGTTGCCGATGTTTGCATGGTCGCCAACAAAAGCGAACTCACCCGCATAGATATTGCTGCCCACTTTTGCGCTGGGTGAAATGTAGGATTGTTTGGATATGCCGGTCTTGTTCAGCTTCACCTTGTTGTACATCTCCAGCAGCTTTGCGAAAGCGTTCTCCGCGCTCTCCACCCGCACCAGCGTGGAACTTACCGGTGCCGTGGCGGTAAAATCCTTGTTCACGATCACCAGCGAGGCTTTGGTGGTGTATATGTAAGGGGTGTATTTTGGATTGGCAAGAAAAGAGATGGAGCCGGGCTCTCCTTCTTCGATCTTCGAAAGCCTGCTGATCTTAACATTCGCGTCTCCCTCGACCTGCCCGTTGAGCAGCTCGGCAATTTGTTTGGCGGTGAATTCCATAGTGCTGAATGATTAATGGTGAAGCGTAAAATTAATAATTTCAGCAATGGAAGAAGGGCATCAATGCCCGCAATCCTCATCCCGCAGGTCCACGATCTCGTAGCCGGGGTAATCGGTCTTCACATACGTGAAGCTGGATTCAGGAACATCCAGGTTGGTTGTGAATGATCTCACGGTGATGTTGTTCACCGAGCCGTTCTTGTAGAATATTTTCACGGCCGTGATCTGCTTCTGCGTCTTGTTGATCGTAAGCCGAACGGTGTGGAACGCTTTCTTGTTCGCATCCAACGGGTAGAGATCGACAATATTAGACAGCGCGTCCTCCGAATTGAACTTGTACTTGTATCCCTTCTCGTAAATGGTGAAAATATTGGCCGGGCTCACATTATCCGCATTCTTTTCATCGGGCAGACAATTGATCTGCACTTCCTTTTCATCTTTCATTACGGTGTATTGCGCTTTCCCGTCCGAAAAGATGTTCTGTCCTTTGAATTCCAAACGGTATTTTTTCCCTTTCGAGATCAGGGCCCCTTCATACTTCTCGGTCTTCTTGTCCTTGGTTTCGATAACGGAAGAAAATTCCGACTTGATGCTGGTATAGGACTTGGTCCTGGCGCTCACTTCATCGAGGATCTCCTTTGCCTTGGCATCCACGGTCTCCTTCGGCACCTGTGCGTAGGCTGAACAGGAAACAATAGCAAATGCAGAAATATAAAATGCTTTTTTCATGGCTAACTTTTACGGAAAAAGAACTTAAGCTGCTTTTTCCTTTTCTTCTTTCGCTTTATTCAAAAACTGTTCCAAAGTTAGCATATCCTTTATAAGCACTTCGCGGGCCTTGCTTCCCTCGAAGGGCCCGATGATGCCGGCCGCTTCCAGCTGGTCGATGATGCGCCCCGCCCGGTTGTAGCCCAGCTTGAGCTTGCGCTGGAGCAGCGAGGCCGAGCCCTGCTGGTGGGTGACCACGATGCGGGCTGCATCGTCAAAGAACTTGTCGCGCTCGCTCGGATCGATGCCATCCAGCCCGCCCTCGTTCTCATCGATCACTTCGGGCAGACGGTAGGCTTCGGGGTACGCACGCTGCGAGCCGATGAACTCGGTGATCTTTTCCACTTCGGGCGTATCCACGAATGCACACTGCAAGCGGATCACATCGCTGCCGTTGGAAAGGAGCATATCTCCCCTGCCCACCAGCTGGTCGGCACCGCTCGCATCGAGGATGGTGCGCGAATCGACCTTGGCCGTAACGCGGAAGGCGATGCGCGTGGGGAAGTTGGCTTTGATAAGACCCGTGATCACGTTCACCGAAGGACGCTGCGTGGCAATGATCAGGTGTATGCCGATGGCGCGGGCCAGCTGGGCCAGGCGCGCGATGGGCGCTTCCACCTCTTTTCCGGCCGTGGCCATCAGGTCAGCGAATTCGTCCACTACCAGCACTAAGTACGGGAGATAACGATGACCGTTATTGGGATTCAGCTTGCGCGCAATGAACTTGGCGTTGTATTCCTTGATATTGCGCACTTGCGCATCTTTCAACAGGTTGTAGCGCGTATCCATTTCCGTACAAAGCGAGTTCAATGTCTTGGTCACCTGCTTGGTGTCGGTAATGATCGCTTCTTCCGCGTCCGGCAGCTTGGCCAGGAAGTGCCGCTCGATCTTGTTGAACAAGGTAAGCTCCACCTTCTTCGGGTCGACCAGGATGAACTTAAGCTGCGAAGGATGCTTCTTGTAAAGAAGCGAAACGAGGATGGCGTTCAGTCCAACGGATTTACCTTGTCCCGTTGCACCGGCCATGAGCAGGTGCGGCATCTTGGTAAGGTCCGCGATCAGCGTTTCGTTGGATATCGTTTTCCCGAAAGCGATGGGCAGCTCCATGTTCACGTTCTGAAATTTCTCCGAAGCGATCAGCGAGCGCATGGAAACGGTCTCGGGGTGCTGGTTGGGCACCTCGATGCCGATCGTTCCTTTGCCGGGCATAGGCGCGATGATGCGGATGCCGAGGGCCGCCAGGCTGAGCGCGATGTCATCTTCCAGGTTCTTGATCTTGGAGATCTTTACGCCCGGTGCAGGCACGATCTCGTAAAGCGTTACGGTCGGGCCGATGGTGGCCTTGATGGAAGCGATCTCGATATCGTAGTTGCGGAGGGTTTCAATGATCTTGGCCGAGTTGGCGTTTAGTTCCTCCTTGTTCACCGTGATCTCGTTGGTGCCGTGCTCATGCAGCAGTTCGATGGAAGGCGGTTCGTAAGAAGAAAGGTCGAGCGTGGGATCGTATTCCCCGAACTGTTCCACCGGGTCCAGCTTGTCCTCATCGGTCACTTCCTCTTCCTTCACCACCTCGTTCACCTCCAGCATGATCTCATCACCCGTGCCGATCAGGATCTCGGGCTCCTTCCTCTTCGGTTCCTCTTTCTCTGCGGGCTTTTCGATGGGAAGCACGATCTCGTTCAGCGGGGCTTTCTCCTCCTCCTTTTTCAGGCCGAGGTCGAACGCTTCGCTCTTGATCTCGTTGGTCACTACGGGCACAACTTCTCCTGTTGCTTCAAGCGGCAGCTCTTCCTGCTTCTTCGAGAACCAGTCGAACGAGAGGTTGAAGGCCAGGATCAGGAACGTAAGCATGGAAAAGGCCAGCAGGAAACCCGTTCCGGCCGTGCCCAGCGAAAGGTTCAGCCAGGTGGCGGTTTGAAAACCCACCGTTCCTCCCAGGTAGAACAGGCGGTCGGTGAAGATATAGCCGAGCGAAACCGAGACGAATACCAATGCGAACGAGGAGAATGCAATGGACCTCCGTACAGGCAAAGGCGCTTTTTTGAAAAGGATGCGTGCACCTATAAGGAACGACAGGAAGGGGAATGCGAAGGATGCGATGCCGAAGCCGCGGTGGATGAACAGGTAGGAGATGACAGCCCCGAACTTGCCCAGCCAGTTCTGCACTTTTACATCCGTAAAGAACAGGTCGCGCCATGAACCGCTCACCTTATCAAAGTCGGCCTGCCAGGAGAACAGGAACGAAGTGAATGCGATCAGCAGGTAGGGGGTGACCATGAAGAGCAGGAACACCCCGGTCACCTTATGGAGTTTTTCATTCTTCAGGAATGCGAAGGAGCTCTTCACCTTCTGCGAGAAGGACACTTTCTCTTTTTTCTCGCGGGGAGGGGAAGATTTCTTCTTCGGAGCATTTTTCTCCGGCTTTTCCTTTTCTTCTTTCTTTACGTTGCGAAGCTCGTTCACCGGCTCCTTTTCGTCCGTTTCCTTTTCGGCCATTTGTTACGGAATTTTGGTTAGGAACAAAATTCTTGAATAACAAGAGTATAACGGCCGTCTGCTTAAAAAATTATGAACTCGGGAGTGTTGATGAAACGTCCCCTTAAGTCTGCCTTTTCCCTGTTTTCAGGGGTTGTAGATCGCAAGGAAAATGATGGTGTAAATGAAATGCCACAACAAAAGAAGCCCGATAATGGACCATACCGGATAGCCGGAGCAAATGATCAGTAGTTCCACCGCGAGCCATACGGCAACGTTCAACGGGCTCAGCCACCATTCATCGATAAGAAAATTGAGCAAGGGCGGAACAAGCATGCAGATAACCAACATAAACGCTATAGCTGCACCAAGGTTATCTCTTGAAGCCCAATGCTTTATCTGTAGTAAAGGTGGCGGCTTCGGGAACTTTTTGTGGAGTATTTGTACACGTGTTGGCCGCGCTTGTATGGCCGTCTTTATTAAAGCAGGCGCTGAAGCTGTCACGGGCGCGCACCTGCTCGCATCTTCATCTTTTTCCTTCGGCACATGCACGGCAGGTTCTGGCGCAGGCGCAGGGACCAGGCCCGTATCTTTGATCCTGGGAGGCGGTTCGTCTTTCTTAACCCGCTCTGCCCGATCGATGTAAAACCCGCCCATGTAGCGTCTTTTTGTAACGGTACACGAGCTCATGAGCATGACCAGGACCATTGAAAAAATAATAAGCGCCCTTCTCTTCATGCTACAATAACGCTCCCAATACAAAAAATGCATAAATAAATGCCAACTGCAGAACAAGCAGGGGGAAATTCAACAGAACGATCCTTGCCGCCCGCATGAATGTTATGGGAATTGTAAAGAAGTGATAAACGGATTGCAGGTTCAGCACCCCTGCAATGGTTCCGCCAACCAGCAAAAAATAACGCAGCGCGATCGCGCAGGTGTGCGAGCTTGTCATCACAAAAGGATCTGCATTGCGGCCAAGCATCAATAGAGCAACTACCGCGCTGGAAGCCGTAATAAGAAGGGATGCCGGCAATCCTTTACCTTTCATATTCATATAATATGGCCATGCTCCCCCGGATGCCCTCGTCAGAAATTCCAAGCATCCGCAGAAAACGTCCTGCACGTGCATTGCTTTCATCAACTGCCCTGTGCAGGTCGTTACCTGCAGCCAGCCTTCTCAGGAAGTACGCATAGAAAACAGGAGAAATGCTTTTTGCACCGCTGTGTGAAATATAACAGCGCACTCCCCTTTCCTTCCACAGGCCGCACTGGCTGCTGTTGCCGCATCCGGTGTTGTACACCATCCGTATCTTCTTCCGCAAGAGCGGATCGATCGCATCCAGCCAGTAAACATCGTAGTTGCCGTGCGAAAGCAGGAAAATATCTACGCTGTCCGAACGGAGCAGGGCCTGCCGCAGCGTGTCGGTAAACTGCAAGCGGCAATCGCTGGCATCGCTCATCTGTAGGTAAACAGCACGATCATAGAATTTTTCGAGGTACGGCAGAGAGAAGAAGGCCGAGCCGTTCTTTTCAAAGGAGCTTACATTATCGCGTAAGGCAAGGGCCGTTAAACGGAAGGAGCCTTTATGAGCGCGGGAGAATTTCGGGAGATCGGTAATTCTGAAAAGCACAAGGAGTGCCAGGGAAAGAAAAACAAACGTACAGATCAGCGAAAACCGTTGCCGCATGCAGCAAGTTAGGCATTTTATTATTGGGTTTGCTTTACCTTCGCCTCATGCAAGCCATCGGCAAGCCAGCTCCGCGCCTGGTCATGCTCTTGAATCTCGCAGCATTCATCTACCCCGTGCTGGGTGTGATCTTGCTGGGCTGGAACGCATTCGACATGGTTTTCATCTACCTTGCTGAATCTGCGATCGTATCCTGGTTCGGTGTAAAGAAACAGGCGCTGGTATGGAAGCAGCGATCAGCGGCCGGAAAAGCTTCTACTCCCAAACCCGGGTCAACCGCCTGGGTGTTCCTGTTGTTCGGTTTTTTTTATGTCTTCATCCGCATGATGGGCTCCATGACACACGCGTTCGATTATAGCGCGAACCACATTGTCCTCCGGGACATGCCGCTGCTGGTAGCTTTCCTGGATTTCATGCTGGCTCCCCTGCTACATAATCCCGGCATGCTGCCTGCCATGGGAATAAGCTTCCTTACCAGCCTTGCTGATCATATTTCCTACATCAGGTCATTGAAATATTCTTCCGTGCAGAACACCCAGCCCGACAGGGTCTTTGCATTAGCTGTCCTGCACATCTTTGTGCTTGTGGTGATCTCATTTACGATCTTCTGGTTCGTTACGCTTGCGGGCCACCTGTTCGGGGTGAACACCGACCGGTTCGTGCACATCACGCTCGCGGTCGTGCTGCTTGCGGTGCAGCATGCGCAGGAAATGATCCGCATGATGACACGCAAGATCCCCGATCGGGCAACTGGGGAAAGTTTACCTTTACCGCATGAACGAAACGATCCTTAACGGCCAGTTCAATGAATACTTCAGCCGCTACGGCTATATCGGCATTTATCTTTTTTTTATTACGGTAGACCAAATAGCTCCCATCCCCGAAGAGATCTCCCTTATCGTTATCGGAACGCTGGCCGCGCACGGGCTCATCAACCCGTTGGGAGCGGCCGTGTTCGCCATTGCGGGTTTCCTCACCATCGATGTGATCTATTTTTACCTTACCGTATCGGGCAGCAAGCTGGTAAGCAAGATGAGCAAGCGCACCGGCAGCGCCACGCTCAGCGGGTACAAGCAAAAGCTGAAAGAGCACATGTTCAAGACCATTTTCATCCTCAGCTTCATCCCGCGCGTGCGCCTGCTGACGCCCGTGATGGTGGCGCTGGCGGAGCTGAGGTTCCCGAAATTCATTGTCTACAGCTCCATCAGTCTTGGCATATTCAGCGCGATCTATATTGCGATCGGTTATATATTCAGCAAGAACATTGCCTCGCTGCTCGCGCAGACCAGCGATCTTACGCATTACCTGTTCCTCGGGTTCATGGCCCTTTTTACCATCGTGGTTAGCGTGATCGTGTACAGAAAGTTCAGGTGACCGCGTCCGGATTTAAAACATATATTTGCCTCCTTAACCCTTAAAAAATTAACATGGCCAAGCAAGAACACCTCGATGCGCACTACACCACGATGGACAAGATATTCCGCCTGAGCCTGGGCGAAAAAGGCGCCTACAGCTGCGCGAGGTTCGATGGCGATTTCTCGATGACCATCGAGGATGCGCAATTGAAGAAGCACAAGTTCATCACCGATCATTGCCGCATCGGCAAGGGCACGAAGGTGCTCGACATGGGCTGCGGGTGGGGAGCGTTCCTCAACTACTGCAATTCGCTTGGCGCGAATACCTACGGAGTGGTGCTCGCCAAGGGCCAGGCCGATGCCTGCATCAAGAACGGGCTTAACGTGAAGCACATGGACTCCAAGAATATTACCACCGAAACGTTCGGCAAGTTCGATGCGGTAACGGCCATGGGCAGCCCCGAGCACCTTTGCTCGGTGGAAGAATACAAGGCGGGCAAGCAGAAGCAGATCATGGACACTTACATGAAGCAGGTGGCCGACCTGCTGCCCATCGGGGGGCGTTTCTATTGCCAGAGCATGGTGTTCGGACCGAACATGGTGAAGTTCGAAGACATTCCTTTCAACAAAACAAGCCTGCACAAAAAAGAATTCACCAACGAGGAGATGATGGACCTGATCTGCCGGAAGTTCCCGGGATCGTGGCTGCCGTACGGCAAAGAAGGATTGATCGACCCGGCCAGCAAATACTTCAAGGTGGTAAGCTGCGACAGCGGCCGCCTCGATTATGTCGAAACCATTAACCGGTGGACCGCAGCCTTCGGCAAGCTTTCTTTCCGTAAGTTCCTGCTGTATTTTTCGCTGGCTCCCAAGATCCTGTTCAATTCATTCTACAGGGAATGGTACCTGCTCACCAAGATCGACACCAACCAGGACCTGTTCAGGCGCGAGGTGTTCGAGCACTACCGGATCGTGTTCGAAAAGGTGAATAACTGATATTCCATTTATTCGCGTATCTTTGCACCGCTTTCTTTGAAGATTGCAGGCCGTCCGGCCTGTATGTGGCGCCTACCTTAGCACGTTTCAGCTCCATTCAATTTTCTTAAAAGTGAATTAAACCGTTCCCGCAAAAAGCGGGACCGGAGGAGCAATTTTATAAACACAACCAAAAAATGACATTTGAAAATTTGAATCTAATGCCGCAGATCCTCCATTCGCTCAAAGCGAAAGGATATGCAACGCCAACCGCCATCCAGCAGAAGGCGATCCCACAGATCCTGGAAGGGAAGGATATCTACGGATCGGCACAAACCGGCACAGGAAAGACCGCTGCTTTTGCTTTGCCTATCCTGCAGCAGTTATTCATGAATAAAGCACAGAACCCGAAAGGCGTGAAAGCGCTGGTGCTGGCGCCCACCCGCGAGCTGGCCCAGCAGATCAGCGACAGCTTCCGCGCGTATGGAAAAGACCTGCATTTGAGGCAAGCCGTGGTATACGGTGGCGTGAGCCAGCGCCCGCAGGCCGATGCGATCCGGCAGGGCGCAGACATCCTCATTGCCACGCCCGGCCGCCTGCTCGACCTGCTCGACCAAGGCCTGGTGCGGCTTGACCGCGTTCAGTTCTTTGTGCTGGATGAAGTGGACCGCATGCTCGACATGGGATTCATCCACGACATTAAAAGGATCATCGCAAAAGTTCCGCAGAAGAAGCAAACGCTTTTTTTCTCGGCCACGCTTCCTTCAGAAATAAAAAAGCTTGCTGACGGGTTGCTTCAAAACCCGGTAACCGTGCAAACGGCACCCGTATCATCCACCGCGGTCAACGTACGGCAGTTCGTGTACTTTATCGAGAAAGAGAACAAGAAAAACCTGCTGAAGAACATTCTTTCGGAAGAACAGAGTTACCACGCCCTTGTTTTCACGCGCACCAAGCGCGGGGCCGACCGGCTGGTGAAGAACCTGGCAGCCGTACAACTGCGCGCAGAGGCCATTCACGGTGACAAATCGCAGGGAGCGAGGCAGCGCGCGCTGGACCAGTTCAAGAAACGGAAAGTGAACCTGCTGATTGCAACCGATGTGGCTTCGCGCGGGCTGGACATCACCGACATCACGCACGTCATCAACTTCGATATGCCTGAAGAAGCGGAAGTGTATGTGCACCGCATCGGGCGGACCGGCAGGGCCGGTGCAACGGGCAATGCCATCTCCTTCTGTTCACCCGATGAGCGGCCGCTCATGAAAGACATTTACAAACTGGCCGGCAACAAGATCGAGACGATCGCTTCCCCGGCATTTCCAAAAACAGAAAGCCCGGTGAAACATATTCCGGAAAAGAAAACGGAAATCATGATCGGGCATAGCGGCCACAACGGCCATCACCATTCAAACGGCAATAACCATCAAGGGAAGAGCAAATTCCGGTCTGGCAAGAAAAGATGGAACAGGAGGTGGCAGGGAAGGTGATCAGTAAACCACCACTTTTCGCGTAAGCGTGCTGCTGCCGGAGGTCAGCTTCACAAAATAGATCCCCGTTGCAAGATCCCGTGTTTCGATGCGCTCGGAATTCTTGCCCGCTGAAAAACTTTGCGCGCGTGAGTTCAGGAGTTGTCCCACGGTATTGTAAAGCTCGATGCTGCACTTAGCATCAGCCGCCAATTCGAACGAGATGTTTATTGCATCATCTCCCGCTGAATAATAAGTGGTCGTGTTACCTGCAAAAGCCGTTTGTGAATAAAGACCAGAAGCGATGGTGTAATAAACGGTGATGCGCACGTGGTCCACGCTTACCTGCGGCATGACATTGCCCGAGGTGTTGTACACTTTTAAATACATTCCGAAACCTGCCGCATTGATGTCGCTGTATAACCATGACGTGCCCCAAAGGTCGGCAGGGTTACCGTGAACCATGTATGCATTCACGGTTCCCCAGGGTGTAAGCAGCGCGTGGTTGGTTCCGGCCGGGCCGCCTTTCCAAAGCTTGATCGTAGAATCCATCACTACCGCTGCCGTATTAGACATGCCTTCGGCTTCCGCAACGATGCCCACAACAGTCGCATTGGCAGGGATGCTGAATCCGAAGTTGGATGCATAAATGTAGCGCGACCAAAAGCAATTGCCGCTATTGGGGATGCATGTTCCGTTTGTATAAAGCGTAACGGTAGCAAAATTATTATCGCTGGCCATTACAGCCGGGATGTTGCTCCAGTAAGCACCTGGACAGGCCAGGCACATGCTGATCGGATCGACCGCGGTGCCAGGGCTGTTAGGCCCCTGTGATTGAGAAAAAATGTTTGCCGAAATGAAAAGCGAGAGAAGAAGTAAAAACTTTTTCATGGGAAGCGTTTTGTTCCAAGCAAAAATAAGAAAATTACCCGGAATGTAAAATACGGGCAGGAGGCCTATCTCACCACCACCTTCTTGGTGAACTGCCGGCCGGGAGCAAGTATGCTCACGAAATAGATGCCGGTTTGAAGCGCAGAAGAGCTGATGTGCTCAGTGATAATACCTGACTGGTACGGCTCGATATCCCTGGCATACACCTTTTCGCCAAAAATATTGAACACCTGCACGCTGCTCCAACTTTCGTCCGCATCGAAGGTTATGCCGATGCGCTGGGCATTATCATCATAGCTTACATTGAAAACAGAGGGGGAGGCAGTTTGCGAAAGCACTTCTCCTGTGGTGACGGAGTAATAAATAGTGATCTGCACGTGGTCGATGCTTGCTGTTGCATCCGCGTTCGAGGCATTCATCACTTTAATGAACACACCAAAGGTTGGATCGTTGATATTGGAAGGAAGCCAGGTATATCCCCAGGAATCAGTAGTGCCCCCATAGGTAGTGTAACTGTTGCCCGTGCCCCAGTACGTGCCTTGCTGCGCGTGGTTGGTGCCATACATTACTCCGCCAACTCCCATCTTGATAGTTGAGTCTGTGATGGAATTGTTCGCACTGGCCTTGCCCTTGGTGCGGAGCTTGATGCCTACGATATTCGAATTAGCCGGAATGCTAAACCCGAATGACGTGCAGTTCAGGTAGCGCGAAAGATAACAAGTGGATTGAAAGCAATTCAGGTAGTTCTTGAGCGTAGCGGTGGTGAATACACCGTCACCGGCATTGGCGTTGTTTTCGTTGGCCCAGATGGCGCCCGCGCACGTAGTACAGGAAGATGCCGGGGTTGTAAATGACAAAGAGGGATTAACAGCACCCGTATTTTGTGCCGTTACCCGGAAAAACATAAAAACAGGGATTAGTAGTAATGCCCTGGCGATGTGTTTCATTTGCTTTATTTTACGCCCAGCCTACCTGCTATGTTTCAATGTTTTAGACTAAAACACTGCTTTTAGCTGCAAACACGCATAATTGAACGATGGACCTTATTTAAAAGTATACGAAATTTCTCCAAATTCAATCTTTCAATATCATTACCTGCCGGGCTAAATGGTTGGTTTCGGATGAAACGCTCACCAAGTAGATCCCCGGCAACATACCTTCTGTATTGATCGTTCGGGTAAATAATGCTGAGCTGCTGTCAGGAATTTTTTCAGAAAGAATTATCTGTCCCAGTGCATTGGTCAATTGAAGCGTTTGATTTTGTCCCGTGGCGGAGAAGCTAACCACCAGGTTTTGCCCGGTAAAGCTCACATTAAAACCGGAAGGAGAGGAAGTTTGCGAGAACATACCGGAGTTGAGCAGGTAGTAAACCGTCAGCTGAACATTGTCGATTCCTGCCGTTACATCCGCATTGGAGTTGTTCAGCACCTTGATGAACACTCCGAACGTGGAATCATTGATGTCAGTCGGCTGCCACGCGTAGCCCCACGTATCCACGCTGTCGCCATAGGAAGAACTGCTGTTGCCCATTCCCCAGTAGGTGCCCAGGGCTGCATGGTTCGAACCGTAAAACACATTGCCCATACCCAGCTTAATGGTAGAGTCCATTGCTGCATTTCCCGCACTGCACATGCGCTTCACCTGAAGCGCCATGCCCGTGACGGTTGCGTTAGACGGGATCGCAAAATTAAAGTGCGTACAATTCAGGTAGCGCGAAAAATAGCAGCTCGATTGAAAGCAGTTGAGGTAATTCTTAAGCGCGGCAGTGGTAAAAATTCCGTCAGCAATATTGGCATTGTTCTCATTTGCCCACACGGCTCCCGCGCAAATGGTGCATGAAGTATAAGGATTTGTAAGGGACACAGTTGGATCAGTAGCGCCCGTATTTTGCGCAAGCATCCCGGAGGTAAGAAAAACAGGGATCAACATTATAACCCTGATCTGGCGGAACATGGCTTCCTATCTTACGGGATAGCTTGCACCGATGTTACAGTTTAAGACGTATTCCGTTGCGGACGGGTAGATCCAAAGGCGGCCAAATCCATATCTTTGTAAAAAAACACGATCTTCCATGGCTGAATTTCCTCCCTGCCCCAAATGCAAAGCAGATCTTACTTATCCCAGCGATGGCTTGCTGGTTTGCCCCATGTGCTTTCACGAGTGGAGCCCCAGCGATCCTACCGAAGAAAAGGAGGCAGAAGCTCTCCCCGATTCCACGGTGAAAGACGCCCATGGCAATATTTTGCAAAATGGCGATACCGTGATCGTGATCAAAGATCTTCCCGTAAAGGGCGCCTCCAAACCGGTAAAGGCGGGGACCAAGGTGAAGAACATCCGGCTGAGCGATGGCGACCACAACATCGAATGCAAGATCGAAGGGTTCGGAGCTATGGGACTCAAGTCGGAGTTTGTGAAAAAAGCGTAGCGCCTTCTAAGGGAAGCCATCACCCGATCATCGTTTCCATCACGGTTACCAATAGCTTACCAGCAGAGATATTCTTTTAAGTATTTGCTTAAATAAGAAATATTCTTATATTTGCATCGTCAACCAATCATAAACACCTTATAATTATGTCAAAAGAAACCTGTACCCGCGTGTTTGCCGACCAGGCGCAAATCAAAGAATGCAGAAAGAAAGTGGAAACGAACGATCATGTGTTTCGGCAGTTATCAAGCATTCTTTCCCTTGCCGGCAGCGATGTGCGCCTTAAAATTCTTTTCCTGCTTGAAGAAGAAAACGAGCTCTGCCCCTGCGACATTGCCGATATTCTCGGCATGACCGTTCCGGCAATTTCCCAGCATCTGCGGAAAATGAAAGACGGCAACATCATTCAGTCGCGCAGGACGGGGCAAACGATCTATTATTCCCTGAGCGATGAAAACCTGAATATCCTGAAACCGTTCTTCAAACACATCACGCAATCCATCAAAGACGAAGTGGCATGAGCGAAGGATCGGCATCAAAAGGATTGATCGGGGCGGGACTGCTGGCCGCCATCGCTGCATCTCTTTGCTGCATCATGCCCGTGCTTGCGCTGGTTGCCGGCACAAGCGGAATGGCATCCTCGTTTTCCTGGCTTGAACCTTTCCGTCCTTATTTAATAGGCGTAACAATTCTTGTTTTGGGCTTCGCCTGGTATCAGAAACTGATCCCGAAAGCAGAAGAAGATTGCTGCGCGCCCGCTGAAAAGCCGAAATTCATTCGATCAAAAACCTTTCTTGCCATTGTAACCACGCTTGCCGCGCTGATGATCGCCTTTCCTTATTATTCAAAAATATTTTTCCCAGGCAATGAAAAGCAAGTGGTCATCATTGACAAGTCAGCCATTCAAACCGCGGAATTTACAATCAGCGGCATGAGTTGCGAGGGCTGCGAAGAAGAAGTCAAGCACGAGGTCAATAAACTGAATGGAATTATTAAAGCCGATGTTTCGTATAAAAAAGGGATAGCCGAAGTTCAGTTTGATAAAAACAAAACTAATCCGGATGAAATTACCAAGGCCATAAACTCAACAGGGTACACCGTAACTCAATCTGCTGCTGCGCAAAAATGAAAAAACCAGTTCTTCTCTCTGTCATTTTAATATCTGCAGCTGCATTTAACGCTTGTACAAGCGGAAATGCAGACATAACTTCAAACAATGAAATTATTTCCTTTTATAATGTACCTCTTGTTTGTAATGCAGCTCCAACAATCGGCTGCGGAAGCCTTTCCAAGCCCGCGCTTCTTGAACTTGAAAAAAAATCAGAAATAAAAGAAGCATGGCTCAATCGCGCAGGCACTGTCATTGCAATTGTCTGGAAGAATTCGGAACAAACGAAGGGCGTTGCAAAGCCCATTTTGGAGAAAAACAAAATAACCTTTTCAGAAGCAAGCAGCAAAGAGCGCAAATCCTACCTTGAAACATTCCGAAAAGAAAATTTCTGGTATCGCGGGGCAGACGTGGATAAGCTAAGTTTGGAAGAAGCGGAAACAATTACCAACAGTTATATCACCCTCGCTCTTGACAACAAATGGATCTCGCAAGATGAGGCAGGTAAAATAAGGCCTGATTTGGAAACTTATTTTAAAACCGAGTTGGTAAAGCTCCGCACGGTTGATGAATTATATAACGACAGCGGAAATAAATTCCGCCAGGATGTAGTGGATATTTTCATTAAGCACATCGGCAAAGAGAAAACGGATAACATAATAGAATTGTATGACCAATGGAGAAAAGAGTGCGATAAAAAGGAAGGCTGCTGTAAAAAACAAACAAAAAAATCCTGCTGTAAGAAAAAATAAGTTATGAATAAGACCATCATACTGCAATCAACGATCACCTGCCCGAATTGCGGACATAAAAAGGAAGAGACCATGCCCACAGATGCCTGCCAGTTCTATTACCAATGCGAAAACTGCAAAGCACTGCTGAAACCCAAAGAGGGCGATTGCTGCGTATTTTGCAGCCATGGAACGGTAAAATGCCCGCCACAACAGGAAGGAAAAACATGCTGCTGATTTTTTTAAGTGATCATGCAATCTTTTAAAGGCGGACAGCAGGCAGGCTTTAGTTGCCCCCTCAAATAAATTTCAACGTAAAGGAAAACTGGAACATCTCTTTCGCTTTCGACTACCCGTTATATAAATTTTATAACGGCACGCACCTTACCAATAAATACGCTTTTGCGGTTTACTGACAAAAGATTTTGGCGGTAAGTGCAACTGACGGAATAAAAAGTCCCACTCCACAGCAGCGTAACAGATAGGCGGTTTTTCCATACATACTACTGATCATTCTTTAACAAACTTTTTCACGAGCGTGGGCGCGGCAGCGGCCGGTGAGGAAATGGAGACAAAATAAAGCCCGCTGCTAATGCTTGACAGATCAACCCGTAACGGGTTGCTGCCGTTTACAACCTGCCGCTGCGTAACGGCAACTGCTCTTCCCTGCAGATCATAGATCGCGAGCTGCACCTGCCCGTCTTCGGGCGCATACAGCGTGCCAAGAAGTTCGCCCGCAAGGGGAACATTCTGCAGGAGCAGCTGCCACTCGCCTGGCGATGCGCACGAAACGGCTATAGGTCCGTAGTATTTGTACTTGCCGTCATAGTCGGTTTGCTTCAGGCGGTAATAGGAAGTTCCGCTTAAGGGTTCCGCATCGGTAAAGGAGTAATGATTAATGGCGGACGAATTGCCCGCGCCCTTCACCCTTCCGGCCGCGGAATAATTCAAAGCGTCACCGCTTCTTTCAACTGTAAAATAATTGTTGTTGATCTCCGAGGCGGTTGCCCATTCCGCCAGAACTTCCTGACTTTCGCATCCGGCCGCGAACGACAGCAGCTCGACAGGAAGCGGGTTGACGTTCTTGACCAAAACAAATGGCTGCGAGGAAGTGGTGGTGAGAACAGCAACGCTGTTTGCCTGCGCGCTTCCAACTCCCGAAGTGGCGCAGGCCGAGCCGGGACCGAGAACAGGCGTGATCCAGGTAGAAGTGGAAACATCCCAGTACTGCGCGGTAAGAATATTTGACGGGCACGAAATTCCGGCAATCGTATTTTCGCTGCCGCGATAAGAAAAGGTCAGGTCGCCCGAGGGAGCGGTCACCCCATTCTCGACTTGCAGCCGCCAAAAGCGGTCGACAGCCATGTTGCTCGCGTCCGAAACCGGGCCGGACGGAAGCATGTTGGTCACGGTATTGGGAAGCGGGGTATTTGGCGCGCCCGTGGCCTGGGTGGAAACCGCGAGATTGGCATTGCCGCCTGTTTTATTGAACGTGAAAGGAAGGTAATCGGTGGTGCTGTAACCGAACGTGTAAACATAACTTCCGGAAGCAGCGCCCTGGTTCCATTTTACAAGATCATAATCGGCCTCCGAAATAATGTGCCCGCCACCGGGGCGTGTAATTCCCAGCGCGTTACTTTGATTCACCACGAGATACACGGGCGTGGCGCTCGTGCCGCCATTCATCGCTACAAATGCACCGTTCAAAACCAGCGCATTATTTTGCGCGAAAGAAAAACCGCGAAGCAAAAGCAGGAGCAGCGTGGCCGAAACCAATTTCATTTTTATGCGAGTGGCGTTCATGTGTTTCACCATTCGATCAATACCATTCCCGATGTGCCTGCCACTCCCGGATAACCAAACGCGCCACCTCCGGCACCTCCTGCTCCATATCCGCCCGGCCTTCCTGCAGTGCCATTGCCCGAAAATCCACTGGCTTGTCCTCCCGTTCCGAAAAGGCATCCGCCACCGTTGCCTGTGCCGTAAGCTTCGCCATAGCTGCCATCGGAACCTCCCGAACCTCCTCTTGAACCAAACCCTGCGTGGCTGATCGCTGCACCTCCACCGTTAGTGGTTATGAACCCTCCAAAGCTGCTGTTGCCGCCTGCTGTTCCAAGAGTAGCGGTGCATGAACCGTCTGCAGTACCATCGCCCGCCCCGCCCGAACCTCCGCTGCCGACAGTTACCGCAATGGACGAGCCGGGCGTAACTGCAACCGACTGTGCAATCACAGCATCAGCTCCCCCTCCTCCACCCCCGACTCCGAAGCCGATGCCCTGCGCATAATAATTGAAAGTGGATGTAGAATTAATGCATCCTCCTGCTCCTCCTCCGCCCCCACCGCACATGCTTACCCAAACGGTGAAAACACCTGCGGGCACCGTAAAGGTGCCGCTGGAAGTGAAAAGCTGTTTACCGTGCGGTGCCAGGTAAACCCAATTGGGAGTCGTAGTGATACTGGTATTGTAATAATATCCTTCGGAGCCATCGGTTTGATACACAAGCAGCCCTTGTGCCGCTTGCGGCAAGGGGTTCATAGCCGTGCGCTGTGCGTTGGTAACGCGCGGAATCAGCAGCCCCTTTGTAGTTGAAACCACATCGAGCATGGCTGAAGAGTTAGGCGTTGCGCCCGTGCTGTTGATGCCGATGTTCTGGGCGATCACCGGTAAGCGGAAGAATACAAAAAACACAAAAAGGCCGATACCGTTTCGGCAAGCAGGCAAGATAAGAAATGAGAGTTTCTTTTTCATGATGGCTTGGTTTTTATCGGTCAGGAGGAAACGGAATGCGCTTACATCATTCAAATGTAAAGAAAATTATTTTTTTTGGCAAATAAAATTTCCCAACAGCATCTTGTAAAGCCTACCATGCAGACAAAGCCGGCAAAATTGGTTACCAACAACACTTTTGTGCCAGCCTGCAACAGGCATATCCTTGAAAGATCAAAATATTTTCTATCTTAGCTTATTAAAACCCATGCATCACATGAAAAAACTTATACTCGCCTTAACTTTTTGCAGCGCGATTTTTTCCGCCAGCAGTTCGGCACAGGTCACTGATGTGGACCTGCCTGCATTCAAAAACATTTTTAACTCCTACCAGGGTTATACGCGTATCGTTTTTCTTGGTGACCCGACCTGCCCCGGCTGCATTGCCACGGCATCGGATCTTCGAAATAGCATTTTTGGCAACTGCAACAATCCTAACCTTCGCGGGCTGATCGTGTGGATACACGTGCAGGGCTTTAACTCCGTTAAGAACGATGCAATTACCCAGTGTGCGCTCTGGTCCGATCCGCGCGTTACCTGCTATTGGGATTCGCTTTGGGACATCTCGTACGCTTTTGGCTACCAGGGAGGATGGGCCGGCTGCAACTGGGCCTGGGATATCGATATGATCTATACCGATGTGGCCAACTGGACGGGGACCTATCCGCCTGCGCCTTACTACTGCATGTCGAAAACGGGTTGCTGCAACAGCTACAATGTTTCCGCCCTGCAAACGCAACTAAATGCGCTTGCCGCATGCAGCTCTGCGGGTGTGGCCGATCTGTTTGTTAACAGCCACGGCCTCATCGTTTCACCCAATCCCGGTACGGACGTTATAACACTCTCCTGGCCGGGTGCGACCGCGAGAAAGAACAGCCGGCTCAGTATCTTCAACGCCCTTGGAGAAGCAGTGCTGCAAACCTCCGATACCCCAAAAACCGACATCTCGGGCCTGCCTCCGGGGCTCTATTCCATCCTGCTGTCTGATGGAAACAACATCTACTCCGCGAGATTTCTAAAAAAATAGCACCGGTACCTTTTCCGGAGAAGAAGCTACACGCTGTGCAGCGAGCGGATACGCTGTTACACTTTAGCTAAAAAATCTTCTTACATTTGAAATCCACAATTAATGGTTTTCGTAATTCCAATTAATCATCAAAGAAAGATGAAGAAATTTTGCTTCTTAATTGCTTTTGCGGCAATCTTATTGAACACCGCGCGCGCACAGGATCCCGGCTTTAAGCCCGGGTGGTACATCATAGAAAAAGGCGCGGAGGAGATCGAGGGACAAGGCATGTATGACCGCGGCCTCCATGCGGGCGAGGCCGTATTTGTTTACATGAAAATTGGCGAGAATTATCTTTGCGTAAAAGACTTCAGCATGATCATGCGGGGTAAGAACTCGCTCACTAAAATTACTGCGGAAGGTAAACTGGCTATCCTGAAGGAAAGCGCGAGCGTAAATAACGTGAGGATAACGCAGGGGGCCTTCTTGTGGGTAGTAAAAGAAGATCCCTCAAAAGGTACCGCAACCGTTCTTGTAAACGACAAAAAAGAAGTGGCAGTTCCTTACAAATCCATTTTCTATATAAATGAAGTGGTAAAAAAGCTGGACTCGGTAAAATGGGTCGCAATCAAGGATTATAAAGAAGAAGGGGCCGATCTTGAAAAACAATATCTCCAGGCAAAAAAGGATTCGATCGCGATCGCAGACTCCATCAATGCAGTTATCACTTACGAAGAGCAGCAGAGAAAAGAAGATTCCCTTGCAGCTGTCCGGGAGATGAACCAGGAAAAGTTTGCATTGCTGGGCAAGGAAATAGCATCTGCCGAAACCGAGATCAAGGCGGCCAATGAACGGTTGCAAAAGCTGAAAACAATATCGCGCGATGAGCTGATAAAGGAGCAGAGCGGTAAGATCAGGGAACTGGAGGGAGAACTGGAGAAGCTGAAAAAAGCAAGGAAAGATTCCGAACCCAAGTAATGATTCTATAATTTTTACCTACTTTCGAAAAACTTAATTGCCCTACCCCATGAACAACCGCAGGAGCTTCCTCCAACAAACAGCCGCACTGGCAGCCGGATTCTCGCTCGTAAACTTTTTGGAACCGGTTAAAGCCGCTGAGCTGAAGCGGCAGGCCAGGCGCATTGCAACACTTTCGCCCGAAGCCACAGCAGGCGATGAGGACTTCTGGAGCTGGGTGCGCGAGCAGTACACCGTAAGCAGCACCATCATCAACCTGAACAACGGAGGCGTGAGCCCCCAGCCCAAAACCGTTCAGGATGCACATAAAAGATATCTCGACCTCATCAACGAAGGTCCCTCCTACTTCATGTGGCGCATACTGGACCAGGGCCGCGAGCCCCTGCGCGCCAAGCTGGCCGAGCTGGCCGGCTGCTCGCCCGAAGAAATTGCCGTCAACCGCAACTCCACCGAAGGTCTGAACACCGTGATCTTCGGACTGAACCTGAAGGCAGGCGATGAGATCGTGCTGAGCAAATACGATTACCCCAACATGATGAACGCCTGGAAGCAGCGCGAGAAGCGCGATGGCGTTAAACTCGTATGGATCGACCTGAATCTTCCCATTGAAAATGACGAGGAGTTCGTGAATGCCTACGCCAAAGCCATTTCTCCCAAAACAAAAGTGGTGCACATCACCCACATGATCAACTGGACCGGGCAGCTGGTTCCCGCAAGGAAGATCGCGGACCTGGCGCATTCCAAAGGATGCGAGGTGATACTGGATACCGCCCACTCTTTCGCGCAGGTAGATTTTAAGATCCCGGACATGGGCTGCGACTACGCGGCCGTGAGCCTGCACAAATGGCTGAGCGCACCCATCGGGAGCGGCATGCTTTACATCAAAAAAGAAAAGATAAAGAACGTGTGGGCCCTGCTTTCGAACGACAAGCCCGATGGGGACGATATCCGCAAGTTCGAAACGATCGGCACGCGCTCGTTCGCGTCTGAACAGGCCATCGGCTTCGCGGTGGATTTTCAGAACATCATCGGCAGCAAACGGAAAGAGGAACGCCTGCGCTACCTCAAGAACTACTGGGCCGAGAAGGCCGTTAAAATTCCAAAGGTAAAGCTGAACACTTCCCTGATGCCGCAGTACTCCTGCGCGCTGTGCAACTTCTCCATCGAGGGCTGGGAGGCGGGTGACGTTGAGGGCAGGCTTTTCGAAAAAAGAAAGATCCACACCACGCCTGTAAAATGGGAAAAGATAAACGGTGTGCGTGTTACGCCCCATGTTTACACTTCGCTAAAGGACCTGGATAAACTGCTGGAGGGAATCAAGGAGATAGCGGAAGCAACTCCGCCTTTGGTGAAAAAGTGATCGGCAGGTGGCTTCGCGTCTTAGCGCCCTCGCGGTAAAAAAATCACCGCCAAGACCTGCCTGACGGCAGGCAGGCGCAAAGGCGCCAAGAACAACAACTATGAAAAAAGGCATCTTCCTCACTGTCTCCATCCTTGCCATAGGCTTCCTGCTGTACCTGAATTTTTTTTCAGGGAAGGAACCGGAGCGCGCAAGGGTCATATTTACCGACAAAGCCCCGAAGCCCATCGGGCCTTACTCTCAAGGTATCATTACAGGCAATACGCTTTTTGTAGCCGGGCAGGTGGGGATCGATCCCTCTACATCACAGCTCGACACTTCTTCCATCGGATCCGAAACCAAACAGGTAATGGCCAACATTGGCGCCATACTCGAAGCCGCCAAAATGAGTTATTCCAATATTGTTAAAACCACCATCTACCTCACCGATCTCAAGCAGTTCAAGACCGTGAACGAAGCATACGGCACTTGCTTTAAAGAGAATCCGCCCGCCCGCGAAACGGTGCAGGTGGCCGCCCTCCCCAAAGGTGCTCATATCGAAATATCGGTGATCGCTGTGAAGTGACCCCTCTTGGGGGATTCCCCCCTCCCCTGTTCTTTAGAGAAGTTGGCAGGCAGGTTCAGAACTTGATATAAAACTGATGGATCAGATGCTTCGCTTGCGTTCAGCATGACAAACCGGGCTGTTTTGCCAATACCAAAATATCTATTAATATTGCGCTTCTTTTAACCCTAAACCCACATGAAGAAAACACTTTTGAAATGGACGCTGCCGGTGGCACTCGTGGCCGCGCTCAGCTCCTGCGGAGGCGAAAAAACCGAAGAAAAGACCAATACTCCTCCCCCCGATACTTCTGCCACAACGAACGAAACGCCCGACTCGATGGAGACGCACTCGTTCATGCTGCCATCGCCCCTGCGCATTGCCTACCTTTTCAAGCAGTCGGGCATGAAGTATTATGCAGGCCTCACCAACGCGAAGGATAATGCAAAGAAATATTCCACCAATTTTGCACAAAGCCTTGCCCTGGGCGTTTACAGCTCGGACATGGCGTACAACGTGCTGAACAAGCAGAAAGATGATGCGGTGGGTTACCTCAAGCTCGTGAAGGACCTTTCCGACAAGATCGGCATCTCCAACGTGTTCGACAGCGAATCGCTGATGGACCGCTTCGAGAAGAACATCGAAAAGGAAGACTCCATCATGTTCATCGTTTCGGAGCTGCAGAGCAAGACCGATGAGTTCCTCGACAACAACAACAGGCGCTCCACCGCAGCCGTGATCTTCTCGGGCGCGTGGGTGGAGAGCATGTACCTCGGCAGCAAGTCGGCCGAGCGCAGCAAGGACAAGAAGTTCTACAACCAGGTGCTCGACCAGTTAGGCACGCTCGAAACGCTCATCAACATCCTGAAGCGCGAGAAGCAGGACGCCAGCATCTCCGGTCTCGTGGAGCAGCTCAATTCGATCAAAGGCATCTACGACAACTTTGCGGGAGTAAAATCCTTCACAGGCGACCGCAGCGAGATCGGCCATGCCAACATTACCGTGACCGATGAAGAGCTGAACACCCTTTCCAAGAAGCTCGAAGAGATCCGCACGAAATTTGTAAACGGTTAAACCATTCAAAAAAAGAAAAAGACATGAAAAAGATATTTTCCAAGAAGAGCAACTGGATCTTTGCAGGAATGGTTGCAGTTGCCGTGATCGTGTCCGCGTTCCAGCAGGGAACCCCCACGGTAACCACCACCGAGAAAAAGCCCGAGGCCAAGACGCCTCCGAAGAAGAACCCATGCATGGATGTGAACGGGCTGAAAAAGGCGAGCAAGTCCGAAATGGACCCCTATACCTACGATAGCGGGCAGATGAAGCAGATCATGTTCCAGAAGAAGCCCATACTGGTTGAAACGGAAGTGCCGCTTTCGCTGTTCGGAAAATACCGCCTGGTGTTCAACACCACCGGCCTTCCTAAAAAAGTGAACATCCTTATATATAATAAGGACAAAGAACACAAGAAGCGCGAGCTGCTCTGGAGCACTTCGTCCGACAGCCTTACTTCGCGCGTATACCATGCCGATTTTAAGAACAAGAGCAAGGTGTTCGTGAACTACAACATCCCGGCCGACTCGAGCAGGCCCATGGCCAAAGGATGCGTTTACCTTATGTTGGGTTACAAGTAAGCTGATAAAGCAACAGCGAAAAAAAGCGTCTCCGAGAAGAGGCGCTTTTTTGTTTTGCATGCGTTGTGAGGGATCCCGTTCCTAGCCACTTAGCGTTTACTTTTTTCTTTGATTATCTTTGCCTGCCTATGATCAACATAAAATTCCCCGATGGAAAAGTGAAGCAGTTCCCCGAAGGAACCACCGCTTTGTACATTGCCAAAAGCATCAGCGAAGGGCTGGCGCGCAACGTGCTGGCCGCAAAGGTGAACGGGGAAGTGTGGGATGCAACGCGCCCCATTAATAAGGATGCCGAGCTCTTTCTTCTTACGTGGGACGACAAGGATGGCAAGGCGGCCATGTGGCACTCTTCGGCCCACCTGATGGCCGAAGCGCTGGAAGCCCTTTACCCGGGCGTGAAGTTCGGGATCGGTCCGCCTGTCGATAATGGATTTTACTACGATGTGGACCTGGGCGGGCAAGTGCTTTCGATGGAGGACCTGAAAAAGGTGGAAGACAAGATGAAGGAGCTGGCCAAGCAGGGAAACACCTATGTGCGAAAGGACGTTTCGAAGAACGAAGCGGAAAAATACTTCAAGGAAAAGGGCGATGAATACAAGCTGGAGCTGATCTCCGAGCTGCAAGACGGCAACATCACCTTTTACCAGCAGGGCAACTTTGTGGACCTGTGCCGGGGGCCGCACATCCCCAACACCGGCCTCATCAAGGCCATCAAGCTCACCAACATTGCGGGCGCTTACTGGCGGGGCGATGAAAAGAACAAGCAGCTCACGCGCATCTACGGCATCACTTTCCCCAAGCAGAAAGAGCTGGATGAGTACCTGAACATGCTGGAGGAAGCCAAGAAGCGCGACCACCGCAAGCTGGGCAAGGAGCTGGAGATATACACTTTTGATGAGGACGTGGGCCCGGGACTCCCGCTCTGGCTGCCAAACGGGGCCGTGATCATCGAAGAGCTTGAGAAGCTGGCCAAGAAGACCGAGCAGGAAGCCGGCTACAAGCGCGTGCGCACGCCCCACCTGGCCAAGGAGAACATGTACAAAACGAGCGGCCATCTCCCCTACTATGCCGAGAGCATGTTCCCGCCCATGGAAATGGAAGGCGAAAAGTATTACCTGAAGGCGATGAACTGCCCGCACCACCACAAGATATTCGCCACGCTCAACCCTTCGTACCGCGACCTGCCCATCCGCCTGGCAGAGTACGGCACCTGCTACCGCTACGAGCAGAGCGGGGAGCTATTCGGGCTCATGCGCGTGCGCAGCCTGCAGATGAACGATGCGCACATCTACTGCACCAGGGAGCAGTTCGCGCAGGAGTTCCGGGCGGTGAACGACATGTACCTGAAATATTTCCGGATCTTCGGGATCGATAAATACGTGATGCGCTTCTCCACTCATTCCAAAGAAAAGCTGGGCAAGAAGTACGTGAACGAGCCGGAGCTCTGGCTCAGGACCGAAGAGATGGTGCGCAACGTGCTCATCGAATCCAAAATTCCCTACGTGGAAGTTCCGGATGAAGGCGCTTTCTACGGCCCCAAGATAGATGTGCAGGTATGGAGCGCCATCGGCCGCGAGTTCACCCTGGCCACCAACCAGGTTGACTTTGCCGTGCCGGCCCGGTTCGGGTTAACTTTCCGGAACAAGGATAATAACCCGGAAACGCCCATTTGCATCCACCGCGCTCCCCTGGGCACGCACGAACGGTTCATCGGGTTCCTGATCGAGCATTATGCGGGCAACTTCCCCCTCTGGCTCAACCCGGTGCAGGTGGCCGTTCTGCCCATCAGCGACAAGTATTCCGACTATGCAAAAAAAGTTTGCCGGATGCTGAATAATTGCGATATTCGCACCCTTATTGACGAAAGGAACGAAAAAATCGGTAAAAAGATAAGGGACACCGAAGTGAAAAAGATCCCCTACATGCTGGTGGTGGGTGAAAAGGAGGAGAAGGACAGCGCGGTATCGGTGCGCAGGCACGGAGAAGGCGACAAAGGCAGCATGAGCACCGAATCTTTCGTGAAACTGGTTACCGAAGAGATCAGCCGTGCATTGAACGTTTGATCGGCAGACAAAAATAAGTTTAACTAAAAACCAAGCACTATAGCAACATCATTTACCCCGTTTGTGCGCAGGCCCCCGCAGAAGAAAGAGGCCCTGCACAAGATCAATGAACTGATTAGGGCGTCAACGGTACGCGTGGTAGGCGAAACGCACTCGGGTGTGTATCCCACCAACAAGGCCGTGCAGATCGCAAAGGACCTGGGCGTGGACCTGGTGGAGATCGCACCGAATGCCGACCCGCCCGTTTGCAGGCTGATCGACTATAAAAAGTTCTTATACGACCAGAAGAAGAAAGCGAAAGAGCTCAAGAGCAAGCAGGTGAAGACCGTGGTGAAGGAGATCCGTTTCTCCCCCCACACCGATGAGCACGATTTCAACTTCAAGAAGAACCATGCGGTAAAGTTCCTGAAAGAAGGAGCCAAAGTCCGTGCCTTCGTGTTCTTCAGAGGCCGGACGATCGTGTACAAAGAGCAGGGAGAGGTGCTCCTGCTCCGTTTCGCCAACGAGCTGGAGGATTTCGGAAAGCCCGAGCAGCTCCCGGCCCTTGACGGGAAGAAGATGACGATGATCATTGCACCGAAAAAGAAGTAGGCAGTTTGCAGTAGCAGTAAAAAATAAAAAAGTAAAAATAGAATAAGATGCCAAAGATGAAAACGAATTCGGGAGCGAAGAAGCGATTCAGGCTCACCGGCAAAGGAAAGATCAAGCGCAAGCACGCGTACAAGAGCCATATCCTCACCAAGAAGGAGACCAAGCGCAAGCGTCACCTGACGCATGCCGCGCTGGTATCCAGTGCCGATATGAGCCGCATCAGGCTGCTGCTGACCTTAGGAAAGTAAGTTCATAATCAACATAAACCGGGCGTTGAGCACCAAAGGTTCCTGAAACACCGGAACGCTTCCCGCCAAAAAACTAAGCAAAATGCCAAGATCAGTAAACAGCGTTGCCTCAAGGGCAAAACGCAAAAAGGTCCTCTCCAACACACGAGGTTTTTGGGGAAGGCGTAAGAACGTCTGGACGATAGCCAAGAACGTTTACGAAAAAGGATTGACCTACGCTTACCGCGACCGCAAGAACAACAAGCGGAGCTACCGTGCACTCTGGATCCAGCGTATCAATGCTGCGGTGCGCGAGCACGGAATGAGCTATTCGCAGTTCATGGGAAAGGTGGCGGACAAGAAGATAGGCCTCAACCGCAAGGCGCTGGCCGACCTCGCACTGCACAACCCCGATGCTTTCAAGAAAGTGGTGGAAGCAGTTAAGTAACCCTGTAAAAAAAATGAAGATCCCGGTTCCGAAAGGACCGGGATTTTTTATTGATAGTAGTAATAGAGGTAAACCGTAAGCTCCTTCACGTTACCCGCATTGTCGTGCGTAAAGCGGGCGATCTGGTTGCCGCTGCGATCGTACACGAACTCGTAATGGGCTGAAATGGCGTTGGCGCCATCAAACTGCACCTTTTCTTTCAGGTTCCCGGATGCATCGTAGCGGTACTCCGTGCGGGCATAGAGGCTGCCGTAAGCATCGTACTCGTTCTTCTCGATGAGGGTGCCGGGGTACTTGTACACATAGGTCTTCTTGTAGGTGTTGGTTCCCGATGCATCGTAATATTCTTCCGAGATCAGGTTGCTGAAGTCGTCATACACGAACACCCACTTTTCCTTGCCCGCCAATTTGGACGAGGAGCGCTTTTCGATGGAGCCGGGCTTCTCCCCTTTCTCATACACCCATTTGTTCAGGTTCGGGGTGCCATCGGCATAACGTACCGTGGAGACCTCGTTGCCCGCATTGTACACGTGCGTGCATTCGAGGTACGATTCGCCCGTGGCATTGTAATAAACTTCCTCGCACTGGTTCCCGTCCTTATCCAGCTTTTCGAACGAAGTGCGCTGGCCGTTCTTGTCTATTTTTCCTTCTGCGTACGAAAAGGTCCAGCCGGAGATGGAGCGGATCTTATTTTTCCTGAAGAGCTCCTTTTGTTTTGGAGCAATATCGCTGCTAACCACCTGGGCGGTGGCCGAAAGGAACGACAGGCTGAGAAGTAAAAGAAATATCTTTTTCATCGGGTCGAACAGGGTGCAAATATATGGGCTTATTTTTTCCTGCAAAATGCGTTCATCTTCTATTTTTAACATTCAAATGTTAAAAAGGGTATTTTCGGTGCCGGATGGAACAGTTTCTGAAAATAATATCCGACCGGGATCATATCCTGAAAAAGACTGCAGCGCTCCGGGCCATTGAGATGGAGCTGGCCCAAACGCGTGATGAAATAGCCAAAGCCATCAGGCGCGGCAAGTTTGTTCTGCCCAAAGAAGCGGATGCGCACATGGGAAAAATATCGCGGGGTGAGAATCACAAAGGGTTTCCATTCGTGGTGCTCGACTTTCCAAAACATTTTTCGAGGAGCTCCGTCTTTGCATTGCGCACGCTTTTCTGGTGGGGAAATCCATTTATCGTAACGTTCCATCTTGGAGGTGAAATGCTGAATGGGCACCGGCAATCCCTTGCTAAAAACATTTCAACGCTCCGGGGTAAAAGTTTTTATTTCTGCGTGAACGACCGCGAATGGGACCACGCGATCGAAAAGAGGAACTACCGCAGGCTCGATGCCATAAAAGAAGCAGAGCTGAAAAGAATGATAGCCGAACGGCCGTTCATCAAGCTGGCGCGGCAGCTTCCGCTGAAGGATGTAAGAAAGCTGAAAAAGTTTGCAGCGGAAACGTTTATTTCTGTTTACTCCTGCCTGGATGCTCCACGGCATCCAGCTCCATGAGGGCGAGATCGTAATCGGGGTTTATCTTCAGGCATTTGTGCAGCTCTTCGGCCGCCATTTTCAGGTTGCCTTTCTTGTGGTACACATATCCCCGGCCGTAATAGCCGCGGAAGAAGGTTGAATCGTTTTCGATCGTTTTGCTGAAATAGTTCAGCGCTTCATCGTAATTCCCTTTCATGGCCTGCACGGCCCCGATGTTGAAAGCGGCATCCTGGTTCTTCGGATCGAGCTTCAGCATCTTGTTGTACTCTTCAATGGCCGCATCCCAGTCGGACACATCCTGGAAGAACTTTCCTTTCATGTACAAAGCCTCGGTGCTGTTCGGCCGGATGGTGAGCGCAGTGTTGAAATATTCGATCGCGATCTTATTTTTCCGGGTGGCGTTGAGCATGCCCAGCTGGATGTAGGCCGCATAGTTCTTCGGGTCCAGTTCGGTTACCGTTTGAAATTCGGAAAGTGCGCGGGCCGTATCGTGCGCCTCCTTATAGGTATAGGCCTTCTGGTAGTGGGCCTTGGGGTTGCTCTTGTTCACCTCCAGCGCACGGTTGATGTAGGTCATGGCCGTGTCGTAATGATGCTGGTAGAAGTGCAGCTCGCCCAGCTTCAGGAGAGCTTCGGTGTTCTGCGGCTCCAGGCCGATGGCCCGCTCCAGGTATTCGCGCGAAAGCTTGGTCTTTACTTTCGTGAAGTAAATATCTGACAGGAGCATGTAATATTTCGCTTTCAGGCTGTCGAGCGTAACGGCCTGCAGCATGTCCTTGATGGCCGAGTCGGCATTCTTCTGGTCGAAGTAATACTGCGCACGCTGGAAGTACAGGTCGGCATCCTTCGGATCGTCCTCGATCTTGCGGTACAGGTCGGCCAGGGGCTTGGGCAGGGAATCGATGTTCACACCGCTTTTCTTTTTGGCGCTACCGCTCCCGCAGGAGAAAAAACCCAACACGGAGGATGCTACGATAAAAGCGAAAAATATCCTTCTCAGCAGAATTTTACTTAGAAGGTTCCCTCCCGTGTTTTTAGGGGAGGGACAGGGAGGGGTCATCCTCATATTATTGTGAATTTACTCGGGGATGGCTATCAGTGACTCTTTGATCTTGGTCTCGATCTCATCGGCCATTTCGGGGTTGTCGGAAAAGACCTGCTTCACGGCATCCTTGCCCTGCCCGATCTTCTGCCCGTCATAGCTGAACCACGATCCGCTCTTGTTGATGATGTTGTGCAGCACGCCCAGGTCGATGATCTCGCCAATCTTGGAGATCCCCTCCCCGAACACGATATCGAACTCCGCCATGCGGAACGGGGGCGCAACCTTGTTCTTCACCACCTTCACGCGCACGCGGTTGCCGGTGGCCACTTCGCCATCCTTGATCTGCGCGATCCTGCGTATGTCGAGGCGTACCGATGCGTAGAACTTGAGCGCGTTGCCGCCCGTGGTCGTTTCCGGGTTGCCCCACATCACACCGATCTTTTCGCGGAGCTGGTTGATGAATATGCAACAGCATTTTGTTTTGGCAATGGTGGCCGTGAGCTTGCGCAGGGCCTGCGACATGAGGCGGGCCTGCAGCCCCATCTTGGAATCGCCCATCTCCCCTTCGATCTCGGCCTTGGGCGTGAGAGCCGCCACGGAGTCGATCACGATGATGTCGATCGCGCCCGAGCGAATGAGGTTATCGGCAATTTCCAATGCTTGTTCACCATTATCCGGCTGCGAAATGAGAAGATCATCGAGGCTCACTCCTAATTTTTGCGCATAGAACCTGTCGAATGCATGCTCCGCATCGATGAAGGCAGCTATGCCTCCTGCCTTCTGCACGTTTGCTATGGCGTGTATGGCCAGCGTGGTCTTTCCCGATGATTCGGGTCCGTAGATCTCGATCACTCGTCCTTTCGGCAGACCGCCAATACCCAGCGCCACATCCAGCCCCAATGAACCGGTAGAAATGGCTTCAATTTTTTCCACAGAATCGTCTGTCAGCTTCATCACGGTTCCTTTCCCGTAGGTCTTCTCGAGCTTGTCCAGCGTAAGCTGGAGCGCCTTCAGTTTTTCCTTGCCTACCCCGTTCTCTTTTTCCTTTACTGTTTCTTTTTCTTTACTCATGACTTGTCTTTTTTGTAGTTACACTTTCTTTGTCTGAAATACAAAGAACCTAAAAGTTTGAAGATTGGGCAACGAAACGGGGAAGATTAATTATTAACACGGTTACGAATAACGAATTTCTACGAATTTTACGAATAAGGTGTAGGGTATTATATATATAATAATATATATATTATATACATGTCAGAGTCTTCCCTCCCCCTATTCCCCACTAGGGGACATGTTTTCCGTAAAATAAAAATCCGAGTGTACATCTGTCCCCCTCCAACGGAGGGGGATTAAGGGGGAGGGAAAAAAGCCCGGAGAGCATACAATTAAGATCCTTCCCTTCCCGAAACCTACTTAACGTGCTTCTGGTAATACCTGCACCACTCTGTAAGCGGGCAGATGCCGCATTTGGGATTACGCGCCACGCACACATAGCGCCCGTGCAGGATGAGCCAGTGGTGGGCGATGCCGATCTGCGCTTCGGGAATATGTTTTACCAATTGCATCTCCGTCTGCAGCGGGTTCTTTGCACCGGTGGTGAGTCCCAGCCGTGCCGACACGCGGAACACGTGCGTATCCACGGGCATCGCGGCCTTGTCGAACACTACCGATGCGATCACGTTGGCCGTCTTACGCCCCACGCCCGGCAGGCGCATGAGCTCCCTGATATCCGATGGCACAACTCCTTTGAACTCCTCCGTAAGCATCTTTGCCATGCCCACCAGGTGCCTGGATTTGTTGTTGGGGTAGGAAATGTTTTTGATGTACGGGAACACTTCGGCAGGACTTGCCGCAGCCAGCACTTCTGCTGTGGCGAACGTTTTGAAGAACGCGGGCGTGGTGAGGTTCACGCGCTTATCGGTGCACTGGGCCGAAAGGATAACCGCCACCAGCAGCTCGTACGGATCGGTGTACTCCAGCTCTGTTTCTGCATCGGGCATGCGGGTGGCGAAGTAGCCGAGGATCTTTTGGTACCGTTCTTTCAGCTTGAGCGTGGTCGAAGGTTTGGTCATGCAATTCAAAAATAGCGAAAATGCCGGGCCGGCAGCGCAGAAAAAAGGCGGTGAGTACTGCACCGCCTTTCCTTTACATGCAGCTTACGCTGCCTTCTTCGCATCGGTCTTATGCTTCGGAGACTTTCTCTCGCTCTTGCGGGTTCCGCCTGCCTTTTTATACTCCAGGCTGTCTTTACCGTAAACGGTAGCAACAGCCTCCAGCATGCGTTCCGTAAGATCGCGAAGCTCCTTATCGGCCTGCTTCACACTGCTGGTGGAAGCATCGGCCTGCGAAAGCACCTGGTTGTAAGCATCCACCATGGCTTCTGCCTGCTGGATCTTCGCAGCGTAGTTAGCCACCGTGAGCCCGTTACCGAGGTCGAGCGTGGAAGAGATCGACTCCAGGCCTGCCAAACGCTTCTGGGCTTTCTCTACCGCCATCGATTTAACTTTTTTTCTCATGACGCCATTCCTCCTTTATCCCGTCTGGTGATGCGGGCAGGGCGTTGGGCTGCCTTGCCGGCCGCGCGGGGGCGCTGTATCCCAAAAACGAAATTGTTCCTTGCTTAGGGATGCTTGTTGCATTGTATCTGGTTGTTGGTTTCACTTTGTTTTTACTGTTTGGAAAACCCTATCCAAACCGCGTGCCACGAAATTGTTTTCGCCTGCGCTTTAACAATTTTTAACAATTGGAGCAGTAAAAACGAATAATTTGAGAGGGAAATTTAAAATTGGTAAAATTTACGAAGCAAAAAACGAAGCAACATTTAATGTTGAGGGAGTTGAATCAAATGTTGGGGGAACCGAATCAAATGTTGGGGAAGCAACATTTAATGTTGAGGGAACGGAATCAAATGTTGGGGCGGCAACATTTAATGTTGGGGGAACGGAATCAAATGTTGAGGCAGCAACATTTAATGTTGCCGGAGTTGGATCAAATGCCGGTGCAGCAACATTTAATGTTCCCGGAGTTGGATCAAATGCCGGTGCAGCAACATTTAATGTAGGAGGAGCTGGATCAAATGCCGGGTCTGCAACATTTGGTGTTGCCGGGGCCGGACCAAAAGCTGCCCGGGCGGAATCACGTTCGGGAACTTCAGGTCATGCCCTAAACCTTCAAAATAACGAAAAAGCAGGGTGATCCTGCGAACTATCAGGGGCGAGTGTTAATAAAAAGCCCGGTGTGCTTTTCCTGCCTGCTCCGTAGGAGTCCTTCGGACCGGCAGGCAGGTTAGCGGCAGCCGGGTTGCAGGGTAAGTAATCTACGATGTATCGTAGATTACCTTTCAGAAAAACCGGAAAGATGGCGACTGTGGAAGCCCGTTGGCGCGGATGGGCGCCATCACCGGGGAAATTACCACGGCTGATTTGCTAAAAAATATCTAATTTAGGTTCTGCATCGGAAAGAGAGTAAAGTTCACAGTAATGCTCCAGTTGCTTGCATAAAATGCACGGGCGCTCTCCTCGTACTTCAGCATCACCCGATCCGCTACACGTGTCTGGGTGAATTGCTGCGGCCAGATCCCCGGATTGGCAACCATGTAATTATGAAAACTCTCTTGCAAGGGTAAAGTGGCACTGTTCGATATCGCACTGCCCTGCAGCTTCGAGGAATGGACAAATACACCTGCACGGGAATATCCAGAAATGAGTATAACTAAAAGTATAAATAGTGTCCGCCTCATAGACAGCTATCGGGAATTTACAGGGTTATTTTCCGTACTTCTTTTTTATTGCGTTAATGACCAATCTTAATTCCTTTGCGGCATAACTGTACGCATCACTATGCTTGATAATCTTATACATTGCACCTGTATGTATTTCTTTTATCTGTAAGTTATATTGCTTATACCACGCATGCCTATGATCAACGGACTCTCCATCAGCAACGTAGTCAAACTCATATTTAGCTCCGAATGTGCTGTCTGTTTCAGTGCAGATATATTTAAAGGGATATGATTTCTGCAACAACTGAATGGCAGATTCATACTCATCGTTAATCTCTTTTTTTACCAACGGATCATTACTATAATCCATTTGAGCCATATAGATGAAATTTTTTTTGGGCAAGAGAATTGTTTCCTTATTTAGATCCTCAGGTATTTTTAGTTCATCATGAGTAGAACTTAGAGAACTAAAAAAGCAAAAACAAATCACAGATAAAGAAAAATAAACAACTTTTTGTTCTATCATCACCATGTTAAAAGATTTTCAATACTTAATTCTTTTAAGATCATTCCAAAAGCAATTATTACATTATTGCCACATATTCCAAGCGCGGATAAGTTTGTTCAATCTTCTTTCTGGTACGATTTAAAATTAATTTGTCAAAATTTATTTACAACTTATGATCAATGGTCGTAATATAAGAGAATCTGGGATTATTAATTTTTTTCTGTACTCGAAGTACTTGCTGTTTTTTTTTGTCTTATAATATTCTTTCAACTTTTGATGATCTATAATTACTATCAAATATTTCTTGTCATTTTTTAATATAAGAACATTACTATTAAATGCTATTGATTTGGGATCTCTCATCAATAGGACCCAGCCGGTATCGACCTTGCCCGTTGGATTATCATATTTTGCTGCCATGGACCAAAATCTCGCTTCTTTTTCTCCGGCAATACTTTCGCAACTTAAAGGCCATAAAGAGAAATTAATGAGTTCGGCTTAGGATCAATATTCCATCTTCGGCCTAAACGAGCATCATATTCCCAATATTCAGCAGTATTCGTATTACCCTCCCCACTCATTTCATCATCTTTTTCTTGTCCATTAAACCCGAACCTGTAGCTGGGCGAGGCCATAGCAGTCAAGACCCCAGCCAAGACCAATATCCGAACTCGGTTGGCCAACTCCGATGCCAGCTCTATAGCCAACAGAGATTGGAATCCCAGGTCCATCAGAACTTGGAATATTAAATAGAGGCAATGTATATGAAAAGTTTCCTGTAAAAGGATTGATTAATTGCCCGTAACAATTGTCACATAAAATTATTAGTAGAAGAATGAATTTTGTTAGGCCTTTATTCATTTTTATAGAAGAATTTTAAGAATTATTATGAGCATCTATTTTTATAGGCATTAACCATTAAGAATATTCAATAGCTGTTGTGGTTTCATGCTTTCTCGAGAATATGGCACCATAATAATTAAAAAAAATTTCTTTTCACGTTTTAAAAAAATAAAATGAACCGGCACCTTATCGTATTTGCGGTCAAACAAGATATCAAAAGGCCCTTCTTTAGAGTATTTAATCCCAAAATCATTTCTTTCAGTATAAAAATTTATTAAACTATCATTTCGAGTAATTATCTTCAAAGAATCACAGCAGTAATAAAAAAAAATAGCTTCCCTTCCTTTTGGAACTTCAGGTGGTCGCTTATAATAAAAACTATTTTTCTCAAAGGAGCCATAAATGGTATTAATGGATTCGCCTACCTCTTCTCTTTTCACTTTTACAAAATAATCTACCGAGGAATTTGATTCCAAATTTAATTTTTCAACAACAATGGCATATTTTTTATCAAAATCAAATGCAGTTTGAGTATTTCTAATTTTACTTCTAGATGAAATGAAATTTGAAAAATTTTTATAAAAATGCGTTTTAAATAATGCAAGATATTCTCTATCAATATCGGCTGTAGGTGGCCCCTCCGTATCAACAGCTGAATTAACTCGATAAAAAGCGTAAATGATATAAAAAATTATTCCCATGCCGATTATCCACCTAATAATTTTTTTATAATTCATATGATGTTTTAATAAAATGCTGGAATAATGGGCAGGCCTACTGCTTGTATAAATGCAACAATTTGGCTTAATTTTACGTTATTAAATCAACCTTTAAAGTTAAAATATGGACCACATAGAGTTCATGAAATATCATAACAAATTCATCCGATTCCGATTGAGAGGGCATGCGGACGAGTTGGTAGGTGTAGTCCTAGATGTTATACCTAGTAGCCCATACGGGAATCGAACCCGTGTTTCAAGAAAAATATTCATTTATTTGCAATAATAACACATTCTCCGGATTTTCTGAAAGTAAACCTACGATGTATCGTAGGTTTACTCCGTTTTTGAACAAAAATCACCGCATACGTCTTTTACTTTAAACCCCTTGCATTGTATGCATTTGGCGTTCTTATTGGTTCGCACCCGTTTTTTTATGGCTTCCATAACGCGCTGGCGGATGTCAAATCCGAGCGGAATACTGAAATACACTTCGTAAGGGGTTCGCGGGCGGTGCTTGTAATGCGGCCTTAACTCATTGTAATCTTTAACCACCCAATCCAGGTACTTGCTCAACGCTTCCACGCTTTCAAAGTTCCGCCCCCTGAGGTACCGGGTTTTAACGGTTCGGTGCACAGCCTCCACCGGGCAATTTGAAAACCGGATATCTTTCAGCGCCCGTATCTTGGTTAGTCGGTACCCGGAAAGCTTTCTGACAAATTCATCTATCCTTTTATTGTGGTTTTCTCTTCCGCCATCGGCCACCAGGAAGCTGTGACGCTGATCGGGGTGCGTGGCGATAACTTCCAGCGCTTTTGCCAGCGCCTTCTTTACCACTTCAAAGCTTAAATGATCGGCCACGTGAAAACCCAGTATCATCTTTGAGTAATTGTCCATGACGAAAGTAATGCAGATGCTTTTCCCGTCAATCAGCGGAAAGTAGGTGGTATCCACGTGCAGGTATTCGTTAGGCCTTGTGGCGATCAGCCCAACTGTTTTCCTGTCCTTCTTGGCGGTCTTCCTTTTAATATTGAGCAGGCGGGCGTATTTGTACCATGTGTACAGGCTGGCAATGATGCTCTTTTTGCGTAATGCCAATCCCGCCACCGAAACAATGGGCCAGTGATCCAGTTCCGTATCGGTAAGGATGGTTTTCATCTTCTTCACTTCTTCAAGGCCCAGCTGGTGCGGATGCCGTTTCACACACAGCGCTGCAAACGAATCGAAGCAGTCGAACCGCGCCTCGAGTATCCATTGGTGATACAGCGTGCGCGATAATCCCAAAAGACGCAGGGCGCGTTCGATCCCGATATGCTTCTGCATGTAGCCGATGGCGATAAGCACCTGGCGCTGCATGTCCTTATCCTGCGATGCCTTTTTCACCAGCGGGAACAGGGCATCCTGCAACAGCACCCAGGAACGGGCAAAGGCGCTCATCGTTTGCCTGAGATTCCTGTACCGGAACTGGAGCTCCGCCTTGTTGAAGGCATCATCAAAAAAATAACGGAACTCGTGGCCAATGTATTTGCTGCAATCGATCCTGCGCCATGAGGAAATGGTGGAATACGGTATTTGCTTTCGAAATCCGGGCGGAAGAAGTTCTTCCTTGCCCAGGGCGTAAAGAAATACCACCGATGTGTCGTACTTGTTCTTCATTTGAATTGTTTTTTTGGTTCAAATGAAGTTACCCAAAACTAAAGTAATAGTACAGGGGTTACTTACTCTCGAAGTACGGCACCTCATCATTCGAAACACTCTCCTTCTGCTGCCAGTAGGCCAGCGTTACGATATGCCCGCCTGGCGCCTTGAGCAGGCGGCCAAAGATGGCATTGGTGGCGTTGAACATCACGTCCGTTACGCCCACGGTAAATGTTTCCGGTGCGGGCGGAAGCGTTTCGGCCGCGGGAGCAGGTTCGGTTCCGGCAGGCACAGCGGGCTTAACGGCCGCTTTGGGAGGAGGTGATTTGGCAACCACAACCGCGTACCCGTTGAACTCCAGGAGCTTTTTCAGAAAATCTACGCGCTCGGGCGAGCAGTTCTTCTCCACCACGGAGCACTTTACCCCGTCCAGGTCCTCGAAAGGATGATTTGCATTTATTGCCATTACGATCCGGAGCTAAGTGAAAAAATGTATTCGTATATCTGCCCGAACAACCCCGCAAGGAGCACACCTGCAACACAGATCGCCAATGCTGCGCGGGCTGACAAAGGTCCAGATATCTTTTCAATGGGCGCATCGCTGGTATCCACGAACATCGCCCGCACCACTTTCAAATAGTAATAAAGCGACACGATCATGTTCAGCCCGGCAATGGTCAGGAAGATGTAATTCTGTTTTGCCGCGCCCGCGGTGAATAAAAATAATTTTCCGAAGAACCCGGCCGTGGGCGGTATGCCGGCCAGCGAGAACAGCGAGAGCGCCATGACCCACGCCAGCATGGGGTTGGTCTTCTGGAAACCCTTGTAATCACCTATCTCTTCCTTCCCGGTAACGGAAGAGACCAGCGACACCACCCCGAACGCGCCCAGGTTGGAGAAGATGTAAACGAGCACGAAGTAAACCACCGATGCCGTTCCCTGGTGGGAGTTGCCCGAAATGCCGAGCAGGATATAGCCCGCCTGGGTAATGGAGGAGAACGCGAGGAACCGCTTGATGTTGGCCTGCCGCAGCGCAAAAAGATTCCCGATGGTCATGGTGAGCACCGAGGCAATGAACAGCGCATTGTACCACGAGAACAGCATGGGCTGGAACACGTTGTACAGCACCTGCACGAACGCGAACACGATAGCGCCCTTGGATATGACGGATAAATAGGAGGTGATCGCCACGGGCGAGCCTTCGTACACATCGGCCGTCCACAGGTGGAACGGCACAACGGATATCTTGAACGCGAACCCGGCAAACAGCAGGATGAACGCCATGATCTGCAGCTCGCTGCCGGTGAGGTGGATGGCGATCTCGGAAAATTTCAGCGAGCCGGTGGTGCCATACAACAGGGAAACACCGAAAAGGAATATGCCGGAGGAGAACGCGGACGAGAGAATGAGCTTCATGGCCGCTTCGGATGATCTTCTTCTTTCAAGATCGAAGTTGCACAGCGCTGCAAGCGGGATAGTGGAAAGCTCCAGCGCTAAATAGAACATAAGGATGTTGCCGCTGGAAATCATGTAGAACATGCCCATGAGCGTTGAAAGCAGCAGCATGTAGAACTCCGGCACGTGCTGGTGGTCCTTCAGCCACAGTGACGATTGCATCGAGATGAGGATGGTGCCGAACGTGAGGATGCATTTTTCAAGAATGAGCAGCTTACCGGTGGTGTACATGCCATCGAACAGGGTTCCTTCTTTATGAAGAACAAATCCCAGCGCAAGGTTGACGAGCAGCAGTACGTTCACAATAGCAGATACCGACCCGCTGGAGCTTTTTCCCGCCAGCTTCATCAGCAGCAACAGTACAATGATGAGCGTAAGGCCCAGTTCCTGCTGCATGAGTGTGAGAAATTCCATCATGGCGCCATCCCTCCTATTTTGCTCATGATGATGCCTGTATCGGGGCTAACGAGATCGCTCAGCCAGAAGGGCGCGAAGCCGATGGCCAGTATGGCGATGATCAGGATGGCCGAGCCCAGCCGCTCGTTCCATTCTGCGTCCTTCAAATGGAGGTAGTGTTCGTTCTTTATCGGTCCCATCACGGCTGCTCCCAGCGCTCTTAAAATATAAACTGCAGTAACCACGATGGAGGCGCAGCCAATGATCGTGGCGATGCGGTGGAAGGCATCGGCATTCTCCCACGAGCCCATGAACACGGTCATTTCGGCCACGAACCCGCTGAGGCCGGGCAGGCCGAGCGAGCAGAGCCCGGCAATGAAGATCACCACCGATGCGAACGGAATGACCTTGAGCAATCCCCCGAGCTCAGATATCTGCCGGGTGTGCGCCCGTTCGTAGATCATGCCGATGGCCGCGAAGAAGAGGGCCGTCATGAGCCCGTGCGACACCATCTGCATGACGGCACCCGTGAGCGCGGTCTTCGTAAGCATGCCGATTCCGAGCAGCACGAACCCGCAGTGCGAAACGGAAGAGTACGCGTTCATGTACTTGAGATCCTTCTGCATCATCGTGGCGAAGGCTCCATACAGGATGGCGATCGAAGCCAGGATGATGATCCACTGGGAATAATCGTGCGCCACACCGGGCATGAGGTACACAGCCGCGCGTATGCATCCGTACCCGCCCAGCTTCATCGAGATGCCCGCAAGGAACATGGAGGCGGCCGTGGGCGCGGAGGAGTGTCCGTCAGGCACCCAGGTATGGAACGGGAACAGCGCGGAGAACACGCCAAAGCCGACAAATATCAGCGGGAACAATAATCTTTGCATTTCCATGGAGACGCCCGTGTGTGCGATCTTCAGCATGTCGAATGTATGCCCGCAGTTAAAATACAGCCCGAGCATGCCCACAAGTATGAGTGCCGATCCGCCCATGAGCATGAGGGCAAGCTTATTGGCGCTGTATACTTTCCTCCCGCTCCCCCAGATGGCGATGAGCAGGTATTTTGGAATAACAGAAATTTCGAGGAAGAAGAACAGCGTGAACAGGTCGAGCGAGATGAAGAAACCGTAAGCACCCGCAGCGAGGAAAACCAGCAGGAGGAAAAATTGCTTCGGCTGCGACTGCACGTTCCATGAGAACAGCACGCCCGCCAGCACCACCAGCGAGGTAAGCAGGATCATGGCCACGGATATCCCGTCCACACCCACGTGGTAGCCGATGCCCAGCGAAGGGAACCATTCGTGTACGGACTGGTAAAGGAACTGCATCGTGTTCCCGTTCTTGCGGTCGGCATGGTACGAGAACAGCAGCCAGAGTGCCAGGATCAGCTGCACAGCAGAGCCGAGAAAAGCAACCATGCGCACCTGCTTCGCATCGCGCAGCACGAGCATGACCAGCGCGGTGAGCACGGGTGCGAGCACAAGTATGTTCAGGTGCATGGTCATTGCTGAGAAATCGATCTATTCTGGTTTATCTTGCTCATAGTTTTGGCTAAAGCCAAATTGCTTTTTATTATTTTACTCTTCACCCACGCCCTGAAGGGCGTGGCCGTTATCTCCCCCATTTGTTATACTCCGCCATTTTATTCCAACCCGCCACGGCCTTCAGGCCGTGAATAATCCGATCAACCCTGTAAATCGGCTTTAGCCGAAACCAGGCTTTCCAATCCATATTCTTCCAGGAACTCCTGGTATTCTTCCTTAAATGTTCTTTTCCGGTGATGCTCTTCCTGGTTATCTATGTAAGTCCGCACTCTGTCGATCGACCGGTAATTGACCGACAAGGCCATATACTCATCCTGCCATTCGAACTTCCCTTTGATCAATTTGTTCTTGTTCACCCAAAACGAGGATTCTCCCTTCAAAAGCATTGCTACTTTACTGATCGTTTGTTCGCTTCCCAGCGACAGGAGCACATGCATATAATCTTCAACACAATTGATCCTGTCAATAAATATTTCTTTGGTATACGAATAGTCCTTTATGTGCTTCAGGAGTGCGGGTTTGAGATCGGGCGTAATGATGCGTGTCCTCTTCTTCGTGGACCAGATCAAATGAACATATATTTTAACTAAGGGCATTTTATATTTTGGCTAAAGCCAAGTTGAGTTTTATTATTTCGCCATTGTTCCGCGGCCTGAAGGCCGTGGCAGTTCCATCTTTTCTCATGTCCACAGGTAAATTAGAAGCACGGCCAGACCAATGGCTCCCCCGAAAAAGTAAACCGCATAGTTCTGCACTTTGCCGGATTGCATGCCGCGGATGGTCTCGGAAAAGTTCTCCGTCATCACGGCAAAGGTGTTCATGGTTCCATCCACGATATTCTTGTCGACCCACGCAGCCGGGCGCGAGATGAGATTGAATATTATTTTTTTTGTGATGAACAGGTACAGCTCATCCACGTAGAACTTACGGTAAGCGGCCGTATAGATCCCTTTGAGCGCAGATGCTATGCGCGAAGGCCGTTCGTTCTCATTTTTATACAGGACCATCGCAAGCAGTATCCCTGCGAGGGAAAGCAGAACGGGTGCGATGGAAAAATCAATATGGAATTCGCTGTGGAGCGGGAATCCGTTCGAAGAAACATATTTCCCGAATGGAATGAGACCCGTAACAACAGAACCAATACCCAAAATAACCAGGGGGAACAGCATGGAGCCGGATGCTTCGCCATGCCCCTCATGGTGATAGTGCTTGTCCTTTTTCCAGAATATCGAGAAGTACAGCCGGAACATATAGAATGCCGTAATGGCCGCAGTAGCAATGCCTATGTAGAAGATCACCGGGTTGGAATGATAGGCAGCCAAAAGTATCTCCTCCTTGGAGAAGAATCCGGAAAGTCCGGGGAACCCAGCAATGGCCAGGCATGCAATGAGAAAAGTAATATGCGTCACCGGCATTTTCTTGCGAAGCCCGCCCATGTCGGTCATTTCGTTGGAATGCACGTAGTGGATCACTGCGCCTGCGCCCAGGAAGAGCAGGGCCTTGAACATGGCATGGGTAAAGAGGTGGAACATGGAAGCCGTGAATCCTAGTCCGGCCTCGGTGTTCCCGTATTTGGATACACCCAATGCAAACATCATATACCCGATCTGCGACATGGTGGAATAGGCCAGCACGCGTTTGATATCCGTTTGCGTGCAGGCGATAATAGCCGCGAACAGCGAGGAGACCGCACCGGTGTAAGCAACTACATCCAGCGCAACCGGGCACGACAGCGCGAACACCGGGAACAGGCGTGCAACAAGGTAAACACCGGCCACCACCATGGTTGCCGCGTGGATCAGCGCAGATACAGGGGTAGGACCTTCCATGGCATCGGGCAGCCAGATGTGGAACGGCAGCATGGCCGATTTGCCGGCACCTCCTACGAACACCAGAACCAGTCCCCACGTGAGTGCGCTCACCCCCAGGAAGGAAGCAGAGATCGCAGTTTGCAGTTCAGGTGAGCTGGGATCGGTGAGGCGCTGGATCAGCGTTCCGAAATCGAGCGTACCTGCATTGAACGACAGGATGAGGATGCCGATGAGGAAACCCAGGTCGGCAAACCGGGTAACGATAAATGCTTTTTTGCAGGCCGCAACAGCCGAAGGCTTTTCATAATAAAAGCCGATGAGCAGGAACGAAGAAACACCCACCAGCTCCCAAAAAATGTAGATCTGGAAAATGTTGGTGGACAGCACCAGACCGAGCATGGAGAAGGTGAACAACGCGAGGAATGCAAAGAAAACCGAGAACCGCTCTTCGCCTTTCATATAACCCAGCGAATAGATATGCACCATGAGCGAGACAAAGGTCACTACCACGATCATCATAACCGATATCGGGTCGAGGATGATACCCATATCGATGGAAACATTCTCCGAGAACTGGAGCCAGGTATATTTCAGCGCGATTATTTTCTGGTACTCCCCGTGCACATTGCCGGCCACAAAGAAATACTGGTAAGCCACGATCAGCGAAATAGCGGCTGATGCAAAAAGCATAGTGGTTCCCAGTATGCCGGAAAACCCCTTGATCTTCTTGCCGAACAAGCCGAGGAAGAAGAAGCTGATGAGCGGCAGCAGCGGGATGAGTGCTATGTATCGTCCTTCGAGCATCAGTATTTCATTTCGTTTGCATCGTCCACGTCAATGGATTTATGGCTCCTGTACAAATTGATAATGATAGCAATGGCCACAGCGGCTTCGGCAGCGGCTATGGTAATGATGAAGATGGTGAAGAACACCCCGTCCAGCGCGCCCGGGAACATGTATTTGTTGAACGCAACAAAGTTGATGTTCACCGAGTTCAGGATCAGCTCCACGGCCATGAGCATGGTCACCAGGTTCTTGCGTGTAAGAAACCCGTACACCCCGATGAAGAAGAGCGCGGTGCTTACGAAGAGGATATGTGACAGCGGGATCCCGTTCATGCTTTGGGTTTTGCTTTAATGGCGATGACGATGGCTCCGATCATGGCGGCAAGCAGCAATATGCTGACGACCTCAAAGGGAAGGACGAAACCGTGGTTCTGGGTATCGAGCATCTGCGAGCCGATATTGGCCACGCTGGCCTCCATCGTATTTCCCTGTACCGGGTAAAAATTCTCTTTGTTAAGCAAGAGGTAAACAAATGCAAATCCCATAAAGGCAGAAATGAAAGCGGCCAGCTCGCGGCCGTAGGGCGGCACCGGGAGGTCCTCCCCTGCCCTGTGCGTAAGGAAGATGGCAAAGATGATGAGCACCACGATACCACCCACGTACACTACGATCTGGACAGCTGCTATGAATTCGTATTGGATAAGGAAATAGAATCCGGCCACTCCTCCCAGGGAAAAGAGAAGAAAAATTGCTGCTCTGAAAAGCTTGCGGGTGGTGACGGAGAGGAACCCGAACACCAGGATGGTTGCGGAGAGTATGTAGAATATGACCTGCGTAAAGCTCATATACTCATTCCACGCCCTCCATAAGTTTAGAACCTGGCAGGTTCAGTTTTTTCGTAAGCTGGTTCCGGTCGTACACGCTGTGCTCGAAGGTCTGCGCCATCTTGATGGCATCGGTGGGACAAGCCACGATGCAAAGGTTGCACATGGTGCACAACTCAAGGTGATACACGAAGGTATCGAGCGCTTTTTTCTTTTTGCCGTCAGCACCGATCTCGAACTTGGTGACGATCTTGATGGTCCCGTTCGGGCAGGCCAGCTCGCAGGCGGTGCAGCCGGTGCACCGGTGCTCGTTCGCCTCGTTGTGCGGCATCACCACTTCGCCCCGGAACCGTTCGGGCAAGAGCGGTTTTTCATTGGGATATTGCTGGGTGATGATCTCCTTGTGGTGTGTGAAGTAATATCCCGTGCGCTTCATGCCCACCAGCAGCGACTTAACCGCTGCAAAAATGTTCGATATATACGCTCCTATGGTCATCAGTCTTTGTCGCTGGCTAAACGAAATCCTACTCTTTTTCTTTCCTTGTGTGCAGGAGGCAGCAATCTTCTTAACACTTCAAAAATAGCTTTAAGCTCGTTTTCCTGTTTAACATGAAGATTATCATGTTTCAGAAGCTTCCTCTCGATCTGCTCAAGCTTTAACAATATCTCGCGGTGGGATAATAGCATTTCTTTCATCTGTGCAAATACCCTAATGATCTGGATATTTACCTTTATTGCAGTTTTAGATTTCAATACACTGGACAACATTGCAACTCCCTGTTCCGTAAATGCATAAGGCAATCTCCTTGTGCCGCCCCATCTTGATATTGCAGATTGCAATATCAAGTTCCTGAACTCGGACCCGGACAATTGGAACATAAAATCCTCGGGGAAGCGTCCCGCATTTCTTTTTACTGAAAGATTAAGGTTTCCGGTGGTCACACCATACAACTCTGCCAGGTCCCGGTCCAACATGACCTTTTTTCCCCTGACCATGCAAATTTTATTAATGATCCTATCGTTCGAAAGATGTATGATCTTGGTCATTTTAAAAATGCCATCCCATGATGGCGATAAGTGTCATGAGCAAAAGATTGAATAAACTTATTGGCAATAAATATTTCCATTCCAGCACCAGGAGCTGGTCGATGCGGAGACGCGGGAACGTCCAGCGGAACCACATGAGCAGGAAGATGAGGAAGAATACCTTCCCGAAGAACCACACAACGGAAGGGATGTAGTCCATTGCATGATTAAAGGCGTTGGCATTGCCAAAGTGCAGCGGCATCCACCCGCCCAGGAACAGGATCGTTCCCAGCGCGCACATGATGAATATGTTGGCATATTCTGCCAGGAAGAAGAGCGCGAACTTCATACCGGAATATTCGGTGTGAAAGCCCGCGGTAAGCTCCGATTCGGCCTCGGCCAGGTCGAAGGGTGCGCGATTGGTCTCGGCCGTGCCGGCAATGATGAATATGGCGAAGGCGATCAGCGCGGGGATATGACCTTTGAACAGCCACCATCCGTCCGCTTGCGAACTGATGATGGTTGAAACCTGCAGGCTTCCCGTAAGGATCACGATGGAAATGATGCTGAGCCCTGCCGATAGTTCATAGCTCACGATCTGCGCACCGCTGCGCATCGCACCAAGGAGCGAGTACTTGTTATTGCTGCTCCACCCCGCCATGAGAATGCCGATGACCGAAATGGAAGAAACGGCAGATATATAGAGCACCCCGATGTTGATGTCCCATATCTGCAGCCCAGCCGCAAATGCAATGGGTGCCATCAGCAGCATGGATGCGCACATCACGATATACGGAGCGAGGTTGAACATCATCTTATCAGCCCCGTTCGGTGTGAGACCTTCTTTAACAAGAAGCTTCAGCGTATCGGCCAGTGTTTGCATGCTTCCTTTATAGCCAACGCGGTTCGGGCCTAAGCGTATCTGCATGTATGCTGAAACTTTTCGTTCCATCAGAACCAAGACCAAGCCAAGACCTGCAAGCAAACCGATGACACAAACACCGATGATCATCATCTCAACTATAGTTGTAAGGGTGGAATTCAAGTGGCCAGAGAGCCAAATGTGAATACGATGGGTTATTTCAGATAAACTAATCAAGTTTAAAGTCTAAAGTTTCCAGTCTAAAGTCTGAAACATATTGGTTTTATAAAATTCTGTTTTTGTATTTAGGACCGCGAATCTCGGATTCATTGAGATAGACTACCAGCCCTCCGATCATTTTAGCAATTTCATCCGCAAAACTGTAGAGTTCGTCAAAAGTTTCTCGTGTAATATAGTCCCGATCTAAAGCCCGATGCAGTTGTGATTTTAATTCTCCGCACGACCCTTTCGAAATTGTTAGAAAGTTAATAAACTCGGCTTTTCCCCCTCTTTCGTACCCTTCAGCAATATTATCCATTATTGAACCGCTTGAATCATTTATTTGGTCCCTGAACTTAAAATCCTTAGCAAAACTTCCTTGTCGGGAAATATTAAATATCTTTTTTGAAAGCATTCTTGCTTTCTGCCATGCCTCAATGTCTTCAAATCTCTTAAAAGTAGCCATAACTTTAAACTTTAAACTTTAGACTTTAGACTCAAAACTGGTTCATCGATCAATATCCGGTATTACTAAATCCAATGTCCCCATAATGGCAACGAGGTCACCGATCTTTGTGCCGCGCGCCATGTGATCGAGCGCAGATAAATTGGAAAAACCGGGGGAACGGAACTTGATCCGGTAAGGTGTCATTGCTCCTTCACTGATTATGTAAACACCAAACTCACCCCGTGCCGTTTCAACCCGCGAATAAAATTCTCCTTTAGGAAGCTTCAGCACTGCTTTGGTCTTGGCCTGGAAATCGCCTTCCGGAATATTATCGATGAGCTGCTCCACGATCGAATAGCACTGCAGCATCTCGCGCATGCGTACCAGGTAACGTGCGTAGCAATCACCTGCTGTTTCGATCTCTTCATTAAAACTGAGCTTCTCGTACCCGTCATACGGAGCGATCTTGCGCACATCGCAGCTTACGCCCGATGCGCGTGCCGTGGGACCCGTGCAGCCGTAGGAGACCGCATCTTCCCTGGAAAGCACTCCTACCCCGACCGTACGCGCCTTGAAAATAGCATTGCCTGTTACCAGCTCATCATATTCATCGATCTTACCCGCAAACTCTTTCAAAAAATCCTTCACGCGTTTCTGGAAGTTCGGGTGCAGGTCGAACATCACCCCGCCCGGCACTGCATAATTCATCGTTAACCGCGCCCCGCAGGTCTCCTCCATGATATCGTTGATGATCTCCCGCTCACGGAATGCATGAAAGAACGGGGTCATGGCGCCCAGGTCCATGGCCATGGCTCCCCACCAGAGCTGGTGCGAGGCCAGGCGCGTGAGCTCCGACATAATGATGCGGATGGCTTTGGCGCGGGCAGGAACTTCCACCTGCAATCCTTTTTCCACGCAGAGCGCGCAGCCTTGATTATTAATATGTGAAGAAAGGTAATCCATCCGGCTGGTGGAGTAAATGAACTGCCGGTACGTTAAGCTCTCGCACATCTTTTCGATGGAGCGGTGGATGTAGCCGAGGTGCGGTTCCACCTTCCTGATCGTCTCACCATTGAGCGTCACCACCAGGTGCAGCACCCCGTGCGTGGACGGGTGCTGCGGGCCGATGTTCACGATCAGCCCGCCTTCTTCAGTAGTTCCTATTTCCTCGAGCGTGCTGTACATTACAATTCGATCATATTTACCGGATCTTCATAATCCTTTCTCAGCGGCCATCCCTTCCAGTCATCGGTAAGGAACAACCTTCTCAAGCCCGGGTGATTTAAAAATTTAACGCCCATCAGGTCGTAGGCCTCCAGTTCATGAAATTCTGCCGTACGCCAGATGTGCGACACGGTCTCCATTTCAGAATTGTCCCGGTCAGCTATCTTCGCTTTCACGACAACCGTGTGTCGGTGTGCAGTGGAAGTAAGATGGTAAACCATCGTGATATGCGTTTTCCAGTCGACAGCGGTCACACAGAACAGGTAATCAAAGTTCAGGTCAGTATTTTCACGGAGCTGCTTTGCAAAAGGAAGCCAGCCCGCAGAATCGATCAGCACAGCCAACCATTCACCGGTCTCCTCAAAAGCCGCAGAAGGATTTAGTTCGAGAATTTTATTTTTCAGCTCCTCTTTCGTCATACCGTCTTCATCTCGCTTTTAATTTGTTCGCGCGTAAGCCCGCTCTTTATTTTCTGCTGCAGGGTCATGAGCGCATGGAGCAGCGCTTCGGGGCGCGGGGGACATCCCGCGATGTAAACATCCACGGGTATCACGTGGTCCGCGCCTTTCACTACGGAATACGTATTGTAAAAGAACGGGCCCCCGGAGGTGGCACAGGCGCCCATGGCGATCACGTACTTGGGATCGGCCATCTGGTCGTATAATCTTTTGAGCACGGGCGCCATTTTGTTGACGATAGTCCCCGCAATGATTATGACATCTGCCTGGCGTGCGCTCGCGCGGGCCACCTCAAAGCCAAACCGGCTGAAATCGTACTTCGGGCCGGCCGTACTCATCATCTCGATGGCGCAGCAGCTCGTTCCGAACACCAACGGCCAAAGTGAATTGGAGCGCGCCCAGTTGATCACATCGTCCAGCTTGCTCGTAAGTATGCCACCGCCCGGGACCTTGTGCACCGTGCCGGGAAAGCTTTCTTCCAGTTTTTTTACATCCATTTCAACGCTCCTTTTTTATGGGCATAGAGCAGGCCGAGAAAAAGAATAAAGAGAAAAATAAATGCCTCCACCAGGGCAAACCAGCCGATGCTCTTCACCACCACGGCCCAGGGATACAAAAAGATCAGTTCCACATCGAACACCAGGAAAATAAGTGCGAACAGGTAATAACCCACGCTAAACTGTACCCAGCTGGGACCGGTGGTCTCCACACCGCATTCATAGGGCTCGCCTTTTGCCTTGTTCTTCGTGCCTTTTACCATGAGCTTACCCACCAGGATCCCACCGAAAGAGAATGCAACGCCCGCTAAGATCAAAAGGATTAATGCGCCTGAGCCCATGCTGAAAATTTGTTCCCGAAAATAAAAATAAAAGCGAAAGGTGAATGCAAGATTTTTATGATGAATTATGAACAGGGAGAGAACGAACGAGGCTTCACAAAGCTACGCAGAAGTTTTTTTCTGCGCATATGCCTATTCGAACATTTTCATTGCGGATTTAACATTTTTTAACAAAAAAGCTCCTTTTCAATTCGACCTTTGGCTATATTTTTGCATCCAGCAAAACAACTCTCATTCCTTTATGACCGACATCAAAGAACTCAACGAGCGTATCCAGCGCGAAAGCGCATTTGTGGACATCATCAACATGGAGATGGACAAGGTGATCGTGGGGCAGAAGTACATGGTGGAACGCCTGCTTATCGGGCTGCTTTCCAACGGGCACATCCTGCTCGAAGGCGTGCCGGGATTAGCAAAAACGCTGGCTATAAAATCCCTTGCAGGCACCATCCATGCCAACTTCAACCGCCTGCAGTTCACGCCCGACCTGCTGCCGGCAGACCTGATCGGGACGATGATCTACAACCAGAAGAAAGAAGAGTTCACCGTGCGTAAGGGCCCCATCTTCGCCAATTTCATCCTGGCCGATGAGATCAACCGCGCTCCTGCCAAAGTGCAGAGCGCGCTGCTCGAAGCCATGCAGGAACGGCAGGTGACCATTGGCGAAGAAACGTTCAAGCTTCCCGAGCCGTTCCTCGTGCTGGCCACCCAGAACCCGATCGAGCAGGAAGGCACCTATCCTCTCCCCGAAGCGCAGGTGGACCGCTTCATGCTCAAGGTGGTGATCGGCTATCCCACGAAGGAGGACGAGAAAAAGATCATCCGGCAGAACATCGCGAATGTTTTCCCTTCTGTCAACACCGCGCTCAAACCCGAAGACATCCTGAAGGCCCGCAGCGTGGTGCGGGAAGTTTACATGGACGAGAAGATCGAAAAATATATTATAGATATCGTGTTCGCAACGCGCACACCCGAAGAATACCGGCTGAACAAGTTCCGCCAGCTTATCAGCTATGGGGGATCGCCCCGGGCCAGCATCAACCTCGCCCTCGCCTCCAAGGCATACGCTTTTATCAAGCGCAGAGGGTACGTGATCCCGGAAGACGTGCGTGCCATCTGCCACGATGTGCTTCGCCACCGCATCGGCCTCACCTACGAAGCGGAAGCGGAGAACATCACGAGCGAGATCATCATAAATGAAATCCTGAACGCAGTCGAAGTTCCGTAGTAACGAAAATTCCCTGGGTTAACGATTCGTAATATTCGTAACCCATTCGTAAATAGTAACCAGGAAAGTGGAGACAACAGAATTATTAAAAAAGGTAAGGAAGATCGAGATCAAGACGCGCGGCCTCTCGTCCCACATCTTTTCAGGCGAGTACCACAGCGCCTTCAAGGGAAGAGGAATGGCCTTTTCGGAAGTTCGCGAATATATGCCGGGAGATGACATCCGCTCCATTGATTGGAACGTTACCGCGCGCTTCAATCATCCCTTTGTGAAGGTATTTGAAGAGGAGCGCGAGCTGACGGTGATGCTGCTCGTGGACGTAAGCGCTTCGGAAAGCTTCGGCACGAAAGTGCAAAGTAAAAAAGAGCTGATCACGGAGCTTTGCGCAGTGCTCTCATTCTCGGCCATCCAGAACAACGACAAGTGCGGAGTTATATTCTTTTCGGATAAGATCGAAAAGTTCATTCCGCCTAAGAAAGGGAAGAGCCACATCCTGCGCATCATCCGCGAACTGCTCGACTTCAGGCCCGGGCACAAAGGGACGGACATCGAGCTGGCCCTGCGCTATTTCACCAATGTGATCAAGAAGAAAAGCATCGCGTTCCTCATTTCGGATTTTCTCACGGAAGGATTTGATGATGCGCTGCGCATCGCATCGCGCAAGCATGACCTGGTGGCGCTGAAGATATCCGACAAGCGCGAGCAGGAGCTGCCGGCCATCGGGCTGGTGCGGCTGCTCGACAGCGAGACCGGCAGGACCAAATGGGTGAACACCTCGAACCCGCACGTAAGAAAGGAATTCGAGTTCATGGGCCGCAAACGGGAAGCGTACCTGAAAAGCCTGTTCAATAAATGCGGGGTAGATACGGCTCATATACGCACGGACGGCTCGTACGTGAAACCGCTGCAGGAACTTTTTAAAAGGAGGGAAAAGCGATGAAAAGGCAGTCGGCAGTTGGCAGTTGGCAGTTGGCAGCAAAAATCATGTTTGCGTTTTGCATGCTTTTCATTTTTGTAAATTGTTTTTCGCAAGCCATTACAGCAAAGGCCGAACTGGACTCTTCACAGATAACGATCGGGCGGCAGGCACGGCTGAAGCTTACGGTGGAGTACAAGATCAATACCGGCAAGGATATTAAGATCAAATGGCCCGAGCTGAAGGATACCATTATCAAGCAAATAGAGATCGTCAATAAATCGAAGATCGAAAAAAGCATTCCCGATCAAAAAGACCAGACAACCTTCCGGGAAACGCAGGTGCTTACGCTCACCTCGTTCGATTCGGGCTACTACGCCATACCGCCTTTTGCCTTTGCGGATGCGAACGATTCAACGCAGAAGGCCGAGACCGAAGCGCTGCTGCTGCAGGTGAACACCGTGCCGGTGGACACGGCCAAAGCGATAAAGGATATCAAGCCGCCCATCGAAGTACCTTTTTCATGGAAAGAATATCTTCCTTATTTATATTGGGGACTGACGATCCTGGCCGTGTTGGCAGGCATTATCATTGCCATTGTAAAGCTTACGAAGAATAAAAAGCCTGCACCGGTTGTGGAATACAAACCCGATGTGCCCCCGCACGAGCTCGCGCTCGGCAAGCTGGCCAGGATCCGCGAGGAAAAATTATGGCAGGGTGGCCGCATCAAGGAATACCACACCGCGGTCACCGATGTGCTGCGCGAATACATCGAAGCGCGCTTCCGCGTATATGCCGTGGAGCAAACCACGGAAGAGATCCTCCTGAACTTCCGCAGCGCGGATATTGACGATGCCTTGCGTTCGAAGCTGAAGCAGGTGCTGATCCTGGCCGACCTGGTGAAATTCGCGAAAGAGCTACCCATCGCGTTCGAGAACGAGAACAGCATTTCCAATGCCGAGGATTTTGTGCGGATGACCATTCCCCGCCCGGCCGAAACCTCAGAAATAAAACAAGCCGTGTGATGCTCGATTACCTGAAACATACCACATTCGCGAACCCGGAGCTGTTCTGGCTGCTGCTGTTCGTGCCGGCTATGATCGCCTGGTACATTTTCCGCACGGTAAGGATCCACCCGGAGATGAGTTTTTCGTCCCTCGACAATATAGAGCACATCCCTGCCTCCCCGAAGGAGTATTTCCGGCATTCGCTCTTCTTCTTTCGCACGCTGGGCGTGATCCTGCTGATCGTGGTTCTGGCAAGGCCGCAGTCCACCACCAGCTGGAAGAACATCCGCACCGAAGGGATCGACATCGTGCTGGCGCAGGATATCTCGGCCAGCATGCTGGCGCAGGACTTCAAGCCGAACCGGCTGGAAGCCGCCAAGGATGTGGCCACCGACTTCATCGACAACCGTCCTAACGACCGTATCGGGCTGGTGATCTTCAGCGGGGAAAGCTTTACGCAATGCCCCCTCACCACCGACCATGCCGTCCTGAAGAATCTTTTTTCCTCGGTCAAAACAGGAATGGTTGCCGATGGAACAGCGATCGGGATGGGGCTGGCAACGGCAGTGAGCCGGATCAAGCAGAGCAGCGCCAAAAGCAAGGTCATCATCCTGCTTACGGATGGCGTGAACAACGTGGGCGAGATCTCACCGCTTACAGCCGCAGAAATAGCAAAGCAGTTCGGGATTCGGGTATATACCGTTGGCACCGGCACCACCGGCAAGGCCTATTCTCCCATCGGGATCTACCCGAACGGCACGTACGAATACGGCTACGTGGACGTGCAGATCGATGAAAAGCTCCTGCAGCAGATCTCGGAGATGACAGGCGGGAAATATTTCCGGGCTACGAATAAAAAGTCCCTCGAAAAGGTTTATACGGAAATAGACAGGATGGAAAAATCGATCATCGAAGAAAAAAAGCATACGCGCAAATCCGAGAAGTTCCTTGTCTTTGCATTGGGAGCTATTGCCTGCTTTGCGCTGGAATTCCTTTTGAGAAATACTTTATTCTGCACCGTGCCATGATCCAGTACGAGAATAAATGGTTCGCTTATGCATTTGCCATCATACCGGTGCTGGTGCTGCTGTACCTTTTCAGCTCCGGCCGGAGGAAAAAATTGCTGGAGAGATTTGGCGAGTTTCCGCTCGTGCAGCGCCTGGTGCCTGAAGTTTCGCCCGACAAACGCTTGGTTAAGATGATATTTTTTGCAACGGCATTCATCCTGCTCATCATTGCCGTCATCAACCCGATGATAGGCACCAAGCTGGAAGAGGTGAAACGCGAAGGGGCAGACATCATCATCACGCTGGATGTATCAAACAGCATGAAGGCCGAGGACCTGTACCCCAACCGCCTCGAGAAAGCCAAGCAGTCCATCTCCAAGCTCATCGACAAGCTGACCAACGACCGGATCGGGATCATCGTGTTCGCTGGCGAAGCGTATACCCAGCTTCCCATCACATCCGATTACCCGGCCGCCAAGCTGTTCCTCGAATCGGTCGACTGCGACCTGGTGCCGGTGCAGGGAACCAACATTGGCGAAGCGATCGACCTGGCCGTAGAATCTTTCGGAAGCACGGAAGGAAAGAACAAAGCGATCGTGGTGATCTCCGATGGCGAGGACCACGAGGGCGGTGTGGATGACGCGCTGAAGAACGCTTCGGAAAAAGGCGTCACCGTAAGCACCATCGGCATGGGAAGCCTGTCGGGCGTACCGATCCCGGTCTACCGCAATGGCGGCCGCACCAACGAATTCAAAAAAGATAAGGATGGAAACACCGTCATCACCAAAATAAACGAGCCGATGCTGCAGCAGATCGCTGCCGCGGGGAACGGGGTATACGTGCGCGCCACCAGCTCCGATGCCGGGCTCAACGCAGTGTACGACAAGCTGAACAGCCTGCAGAAAAAAACATTCGAAAGCAGGGTGTTCAGCGAGTACGAGGACCGCTTCCAGTATTTCACGCTAGCAGCTCTGGTATTGCTCCTGGCCGAGTTCATCATCAGCGAACGCAGGAGTGAATGGTGGAGAAAGTTGAACCTGTTCAAAGAAAAACAACCGTGAAGTTCCTATCCGTCATACTCCTAACATTTTGTTTTGCCAGCGGTTTTTCTCAGAACGAAGACCGATACGTTCGCGAAGGGAACCAGCTGTATAAAAAAGGGAAATATTCTCCTGCCGATTCGCTCTACCGGAGGTCGCTCGAAAATAATGCGAAGTCGTTCAAGGGCGAGTTCAACCTGGGTGACGCACTGTACAAGCAGGGCAAGTTTGCCGAAGCAGCCGATCACTTCCAGAACCTGGCCTCGCGCAAAACAGGCAGCGACACCCTCTCCAGGCTCTGGCACAACATCGGGAACTGTCAGCTGCGGCAAAGCAAGTTCGAAGAAAGCGTCAGCTCCTATAAAAGATCCCTGAAGCTGAATCCCGATGACGAAGAAACGCGCTACAACCTGGCCTACGCACAAAAAATGCTTCAGCAGAAAAAGAAGGACGAGGACAAGAAGAACAAGAACCAGGATAAGAACGATAACAAGGACAAAGAACAGAACAAAGACAAGAAAAAGAACAGCGATAATAAGGATAAGCAGAAAAAACCGCAGGAGCAGCCCCAGCTGAGCAAGGAAGATATGCAGCGGCTGCTGAACGCCATGGCCAACGAAGAAAAGCAGCTCCAGCAGAAGATGCAGAAGAAAAAAGCAAAAAGCACACAGAAGAAAATAGACAAGGACTGGTGATGAAACGATCGCTGAACATAATGCTGTTGATCTTATCCGCCTGCTCACTGAACGCGCAGAAGTTCACCGCATCGGCCAACCGCACGCACGTAGCGGCAGGCGACCAGATGGAAGTGACCTTCTCGGTGAACGGCACGCAGCAGGTCAGTAATTTCAAGGCGCCTTCCTTTGCTGACTTCGATGTGCTGTTCGGGCCGAGCCAGAGCTCCAACATCAGCATCATCAATGGTAACATGACCCAAAGCATCTCATTCACCTACCTGCTGATGGCCAAAAAGGAAGGCTCCTTCACGATCGGGCCCGCCTCCGTGGACGTGGGAGGGAGTCACATGGAAAGCAATTCCATTTCCATTGAAGTAAGCAAAGGAAATTACCAGCAGCAGCGCCAGCAGGGAGGAAACCAGGATACTTACGGCCAGTCGCAATCCTCTTCTTTGGGCGACAAGCTTTTCGTCCGCACCATCACCAGCCGTTCGAAAGCATACCAGGGGGAAATGATTACTGTTTCGCATAAAGTGTATTCCCAGCTGAACCTGAAAGGCTTCCAGGATGCCACCTACCCGGCTTACAACGGGTTCTGGAGCCAGGAGGTGCCGCGCCCGGCCCAGTACGAAGTAACCACCGAGAACTTCGAGGGAACGATGTATTACGTTGTGGAGCTGAAAAAAACATTCTTATTCCCCCAGCGCAGCGGCTCGATCGAGATCGAGCCCATGGAAGTGTCGTGCATCGTGCGCGAGAAAACGAACAAAAGCAGCAGCTTCTGGGACCAGTTCTGGGGAATTGACTCGTACAAGGATGCAGTATATAAGGTAAAGAGCAAGCCCGTCAAGATCGATGTGATGCCCCTGCCCGAAGGCAAGCCCGCTTCTTTCTCCGGGCAGGTGGGCAGCTACGTGATGCAGGCCGAGATCAATAAGAACGAAGTGAAGGCCAACAGCGGCATCGATCTCAAGCTCACGTTTTCCGGCAAGGGTAACCTCAAGCTGATCGATGCGCCCAAGCTGAACTTCCCCAAGGAGTTTGAAACGTTCGACCCGAAGCTGGCCGATAATGTTTCGGTGACCAACTCGGGCATATCGGGCAGCAAAACGTTCGATTACCTGGTGATTCCGCGCACAGAAGGCAACTACCGGATCGACCCGTATGAGTTCTCCTTCTTCGACACGGAAAAGAAAAGCTATGTCACGCTCCGGTCCCCCGAGTTCAATATCAGGGTAAGCAAGGACGAGAATGCATCCCAGGCTACCGTGATCGGGGAACCGAACCACACGGAGGTGCAGGTGATCGCGCAGGACATCCGTTTCATCCGCACGGGCAACATCCAGCTGTACGCGAAAGGAAGATATTTTTTCAACTCTCCCGGTTTCTACGCTGTGCTTTCTGTGCCCCCCCTGCTCTTCTTCCTGTTCCTTTTCTTCCGGAGAAAGCATCTTGAGCAGAACAGCGACCTGGCGCTCGTGCGCCAGCGCAAGGCCAGCCGCATGGCGCGCAAACGGCTTTCGGCCGCTGAAAAGCTTATGCAGCTGAAGAAGCAGGCGGAATTCTTTACCGAAGTGCATTCGGCCGTTTACGGGTACCTTGGCGATAAGCTCCGTATTCCTCTTTCGGAGATGAGCAAGGAGGTCATCCTGCAAAAGCTGGCTGTGCGGAACGTGAACGAAGAGCTGGCGAAAGGGCTGGTGACCCTGATCGAGACCTGCGAGTTCGCGCGGTACGCCCCATCGGGAGATGCCGAAATGAACCGGGTATATGAAGATGCTGTGACCACGATCGTAAAGCTGGAGGATGCGCTATGAGAAAAATGATCCTGGTCCTCTTGGTGTGCGTTTCGCGGATGGCCTTCGCCTTCGATGCGAAGCCCGTGCTCGACAGCGCAAACCGCGCCTATTTAAAGGGAGAGTTCTCGCATGCGTCCAATCTTTACGAGGCCATCCTGCAGAACGGATACGAAAGTGCCGACCTTTACTTCAACCTGGGTAATGCCTATTACAAACAGAACAAGATCGCAGATGCGATTCTGAACTTCGAACGTGCGAAAAAGCTATCGCCCAAAGACGAGGACATCAACTTCAACCTGGCCGTGGCCAGCCGGCAGACGGTGGATAAGATAGAAGCCGTGAACACCATATCGGTAAAGGGCTGGTGGCAAAGCTTCACGGGCTGGATGGGGCCCGATGGATGGGGATGGATGTCGTTCATGGTCTTTGCCCTCGCGCTGGGCGCCTTCCTGTTCTTTATCACCGGAAGTAGTGTCCGGATCCGGAAAGCCGGTTTTACCGCGGGCCTGGTGCTGCTGGCAGCCCTCGTGTTCGGTCTCACCGCAGCATTTACACAATACTCTTACGCATCGCGGCAGGACTCCTGCATCGTGTTCAGGGACGAGCTCAAGGTAAAATCCTCACCCGAAGATTCGGGGAAGGATATCTTCATCATTCACCTCGGCACCAAAGTGGACGTGGTGGAATCGCTTAACGGGTGGATCGAGATCCGCCTGCCGAACAAGAGTTCAGGCTGGGTTAAGGAAGCTGATGTGCGGCTGATCTGATCTTCAAAAACTTTTCAACAAGCTGTTTGCGTTCCAATAATAGTCGTATTATTGGCATAACAAAAAAACAGCCCTATGAAAAAGATGTTTATCCTGATTGCCGCTGTAGGTTTCTGTCTAATGGTTTCATCGTGTTCGCATCATAAACCCTGTGCGGGCGTCCATGCGTATCATCCGAAAAAATAATTTTTCCGAACCCTGGCATTGCCGGGGTTTTTTATTCCAAAAAAACACCAAAAGAATCTTCTTCTTCTCATTCCTTTCCTGTCTTGCATGGCAATTGCCCGCACAGGACACGATCAAACAGAACCACATCCGCCAGTTTGTTGTAGAGCACCGGATCGGCCGGGCTGGGCAAACTGAGGACAGCAATGGGACAGCAAAGGTGGCCCCCAGAATCACAAATGCCATAAAGGAAAAAGGCTATAAGAACTGAGAGGGGCCTTTTTGAAAGTGCCTTCCGCAGGGGCTGACATGCAACCTTTTGGCTCTCAAAACTGTCTTAAGTTTCGGATTGTTCATTTTTTTGTTCATTGATCCTTTAGAAACAGGTAATAAATAAATGAAAAATCGTTAAATTGCATCCAAAATCCCCTTGCCATGAGGAAATCATACGCATGTTTTGTTGTTGCCCTGCTGATCGCTGCTGCCGGTTTTGCGCAGCAATTGGATAACGCGAAAGGTTCCGGCAACGGGAACGACCAGCATATTCCCGGCACTTCGTGCTACAGCCCGCAGCAAATGAAGTCTATGCAGGGACAGAACCCTTCCCCCCTGGATGGGAACCAGACCCTCGGCCTTACTGCCAAGTACGATCTCTGCGGGCTCAACTTCGTTACTGCTTCGCAGCGCCTGGGCAAACGGGGCTCGCTGGCCGGAGTGAACCAGCCTGCCAACTTCGTTATTTCCGGTATCCCGGCCTGCGCCATCATCGTCAAAGCCTACATCTGGTCCGACATGAGCGGAACTGCAACTGCCTTTAACGTAACCGTAACCAACCCGCTGGCCGTTACCAACACCTACCCCGCCACGCTCATCGGAACTGCTGCAGACAAATGCTGGGGATACGGGGGAACCACTTCCTACCGGGTTGACTGCACATCGGCCATTTCCGGCAACGGGACCTACCAGATAGGAGGTTATCCGACCAATCCGCCTACTCCCTCAAAAGACACGGACGGGGCAACGCTCATGATCATTTACAGGGATCCCTCACAGACCTGGCAAGGACACATCATCATTCACGATGGAGCCATTGTGGGAATAGGAACCAACCAATCATATACTATTACCGGCATCAATGCCTGCTCTGCAGGCACCAACACCATCGGGTTTATGATCGTGGGCGACCTGCAGCTGAACGGCCTGCAGGAGATGGTGAACTCCACCACCTATGCCGTACCGTGGAACTGGTGGAACTACAACCAGTCCGCAGTAACGAACATCACCAACGGTCAAACAACGGCTCCCTGCCAGATGATCGTTCAGCCCTGCTCCCTCTGCGACTGCTTTAATATTGTCGCGGCAGGATTGTATTACCAAACCACCACCTGTACCACCTGCACCAACAGCGCCTTTACGGTAAACATGGCCTCCACTCCTGCCACCTGCTCCGTATGCAACGGCACCGCTACGGCAACGGCCAGCGGGGGCGGACCGTTCACCTATACATGGACGCCCAGCGGGGGGACCAACGCCACTGCAACCGGACTTTGCGCAGGCACCTATACCGTTACGGTGGTCAGCGGCTGCAACACCGTTACGCAAACCGTTCAGATCACTTCTACTTCGGCCATTACCACCACCACTGCTCAAACTCCCATACTCTGCAACGGTGCCTGCACCGGCACGGCAACCGTTACCCCTTCCGGGGGAACCACGCCCTATACCTACAGTTGGAATACCATTCCTATCCAAACTACGCAGACAGCGACCGGCTTGTGTGCGGGCAGCTATACGGTTACGGTCACTTCACAGAACGGCTGCACCCAAACCGTGAGCGTAACCATCAATCAGCCTTCTGCATTAGGAGTCACGATGAGCCCGCCCACCAACGTTACTTGCAATAACCTATGCAATGGGTCTGCCAGCGTAACCGTTACAGGCGGAACAACGGGCTACACCTATTCCTGGGCTCCAAGCGGAGGCACCGGGCCCAATGCTACCGGCTTGTGCCAGGGCAACTATACCGTTACTGTCACCGATGCGAACGGGTGTACCAAAACGGCCAGCGTGGCGATCACACAGCCTTCGGGCCTCACATTAACTTCTTCGCAAACCATTATCTCCTGCAGCGGTGCCTGCGATGCTTCGGCAACCGTGAACGCATCGGGCGGAGTAACGCCTTACACCTATGCTTGGTCACCCAGCGGGGGGAACAATGCAACGGCAAACAACCTGTGCGCGGGCAATTATACCGTGACCGTTACGGACAACAACGGCTGTGCACAAACTGTATCTTATAACATCCCGGCTCCCACTCCGCTGGGCGCCACCAGCGTGAACCAGATCAACGTGGCCTGCAACAATGCGTGCACAGGCTCAGCCACCATTGCAGCCAGCGGTGGAACCGGCACCTATTCGTACGGATGGTCCCCCTCGGGAGGGAACGGTGCGACAGCTACCGGCCTTTGCGCAGGAACGTACACCGTGACTGTTACCGATGCGCACGGCTGCACGATCACGCAGGCCTACACCATTACCCAGCCCCCTGCTCTTACAGGTGCGGCCACTTCGATCAACCCTACCTGCAGCAACTTCTGCAACGGAACGGCCACCATCGCGATGAGCGGTGGAGTGTCGCCCTATTCGTATCAATGGAACACCAACCCGGTGCAGAACACGCAGACTGCAACCGGGCTCTGCGGTGGCAGCTTCACGGTGACCGCAACGGATTTCAACGGCTGCACATTTACCTCTTCCGTAACACTGGTTGCTCCCCCGCCCATGACGCAAAGCAATTCGCAGGTGGATGTAACCTGCAACAGCGCCTGCAACGGCTCGGCCGTGATCAACGTGAGCGGTGGCACACCCAACTACACTTATAACTGGCTGCCCAGCGGTGGAACCAACAACTCGGCCTCCGGCCTCTGCGCAGGCGGCTATACCGTGACCGTGACCGATGCAAACGGGTGCACGATGACCATTGCGTACACCATCACGCAGCCGAACGTCCTCGCTTCTTCCGTGAACAGCGTGAACCCGCTCTGCATCTCGCAATGCACAACGCTCAACTGCACCACCAGCGGGGGCACCACGCCTTATACCTATCTCTGGAATACGAACCAAACTGGCAACGGGATCCAGGTTTGTCCTACAACAACCACTGCATATACCGTGACCATAACCGATGTGAACAACTGCACCACAACGGCAACGGTGCAGGTGATCGTGAACCCGCCTCTTGCCGTTACCACTACTGGCGGCACCATCTGCGCGGGGCAGAATACCAACATTTCCGCGAGCGGGAGCGGTGGCAGCGGCTCGGGATACACCTATACCTGGAATACTGGACAGACCGGAACGCCCATTACTGTGAGCCCGACTGCTACAACGATCTACACGGTAACCCTCACCGACAACTGCGGGTCGCCTGCGGCAACCAACACCGTGCAGGTCACTGTAAACCCCCTGCCTACCGTGCTGTTCGTTGGAGATACCCTGCAGGGCTGTGCACCGCTGTGCGTGAACTTCACGAACCAAACGGCCAACTCGGCAACCTGCTTCTGGACCACTTCGGCACCGAGCACATCCAGCAACTGCAACTACAGCTACTGCTTCACCAACGCAGGGAGCTACAACGTAAGTCTCACCGTGGTGGACAACAACGGCTGCCAGAGCCAGCTTACGCTGAACAACTACATCAACGTTTGGCCCAACGCGCAGGCCAGCTTCACCATGTCGTCACAAACCCTGTCGATCACCGATCCCACCGTTTGCTTCACCAACGGCTCGTTGAACGCCACGGCCTACCAATGGATCTTTGGCGACAGCGCCAACAGCACCAGCACGCAGACCAACCCATGCTTCACCTACAACGATACGGGAACGTACTGCGTGACACTGATTGCCAAAACGAACAACAACTGCCCGGACACGACCATCGTTTGTCTTTATGTTGAACCGGACTACGCGATCTACGTTCCCAATGCATTCACGCCCGATGGGGACGGCATCAACGACCTGTTCTTCCCGCAGGGCATCGGCATCGATCCCAACAACTTCGAGATGTGGATCTTCGACCGCTGGGGCAACAACATCTGGTACTCACAGAAATGGGGCGAAGGATGGAACGGCCACGCCAATGGCGGCAAGGACATTGCACAGATCGATACCTATGTGTGGAAGATCAACCTGAAGGATGTGAATGGCAACAAGCATTCGCTTATCGGCCACGTATCGCTGATCAAATAAGGACCACAGCTCACAAACAAAAAGCCCTGATGATGAACATCAGGGCTTTTTTCATTTATTCGATTGGTGTTCAGTTCTGGTCGTTCCCTCCGAAATATTTCTTCTCGAGAAAATCGGCTACTTCCGCCACTTCGCTTATGATGTATTTCACCTGGTTGTAATCATTTGTGAAGTTCACCACAGGGCTGGCCTGCACCAGCAATGTTTCGCATTCGGATCCATCCGGGCGCTTGTCCTTAATGACAGTGATCATGGAATACACGCCCATGCCCGCCTCCTGCAGCATCTGGTACGTATCCACCCCGCGGGTAAGCTCCCCAGCACGCGAGTTGAAGTAGTAGGTATCCATTCCTTTGGCATATCCCGGGGTTACGCGGCCCCAGACGTACTGGTACCGCCAGGTGCCGTCCTTGTACTGGAGCGGAACATCTACGCGGAAGATGCCGTTGCCCACATCCGCGAACTTGGAATTGTAATCCTTGGCTACCTGTTCCATCCAGCCTTTTAATTTTTCGAGTGACATGTGAAAATGTTTTTAAGATTAGTGTTGTGATTTTCGGTCAAACAAATATATAGAAATTAGCTTTCCCCGATCAATTTGTCAAGATTTTCGTTTCTTAATCCTATCTTTGAGCCGCATGCAGCCCCAGGCACAGCTCGAACACATTGCAGAAGAGGACAAACCCATTCTCCGGGAAAAGATCCGCAAGAAGATCTCCCGCGCCACGGCCCTGTACCTGCCGGCCGTGATCCTGGCCATTGCATCCCTCATTGTTATCAACGCGGGCGAGCTCAATTTCCAGAACGATTCCTTCCAGGGCATCATGAACGTGTTCCTGGTGATTGGGGGGGCGCTGGCCGCACGGCTGTATGCCGCAGAGCTGATGGACCTGAACAAGGACCTGAAATCGTGGGAGAAAAAGATCATCCGAGGAACGGTGCATGAAAAGACAGGCAACAAGATCCACATCGCCAGCCATGTCATTGCACTGGATGCGCACCTCGCAGAAAAGGTGAACAAGGGCGACAACGTGGAGGTGCAGCTGTCCATTAAAACGGAAACCGTGATCCGCCTGAAAAAATTCACCGCCTGACCCTTTTGCCTATTCATTGTACTTTTGTGGTATGACCCTCCGCGATCACTTTTTTCAATACGTGGCGCAAACATCACCCGCTCCGCCCGCCATCGAGATCACCCGGGCCAGCGGAGTATTTCTCTTCGGCAGGAACGGAAAGAGGTATTACGACCTGATCTCGGGGATCAGCGTAAGCAGCCTTGGACACGGAAATAAGAAAATCGTCTCGGCCGTACGCAGGCAGCTGGCCAGGCATTCGCATGTAATGGTATACGGAGAGTATATCCAGGCACCGCAGGTGCAGCTGGCCCGTACGCTTGTAAAACACCTGCCCAATACGCTGGACTCGGTCTATTTTGTCAGCTCGGGAGCGGAGGCGGTGGAGGGAGCGCTGAAGCTCGCGAAACGCTTCACCGGCCGGACGGAAATGATCTCGTTCCGGAACGCGTACCACGGCAGCTCGCACGGGGCATTGAGCGTGATGGGAGATGAAAAGCTGAAAGCCCCCTTCCGCCCGCTTCTGCCCGATGCAAGGCTGCTGGAGTATAACAACGAGCCCCAGCTCGGCCAGATCACCAACAAGACCGCCTGCGTAATCGCTGAACCGGTGCAGGGCGAGGCAGGTGTGATCGTTCCTGCTGAAGGTTATCTTAAGAAGCTGCGGCAGCGCTGCTACGAAACGGGAGCCTTGCTGATATTCGATGAGATACAGACCGGCATGGGACGCACCGGGAAATTATTTGCTTTCGAGCATGAAGGGGCCGTTCCTGACATCCTGTGCCTGGCTAAAGCTTTTGGCGGAGGATTCCCGCTCGGAGCATTCATCGCTTCGTTAAAAATGATGGCGACCCTGTCTGAAGACCCGCCCCTGGGCCACCTCACAACCTTTGGCGGGCATCCGGTATGCTGTGCAGCCGGACTGGAAGCGCTGAAGATCACTGCTTCGAAGCCGCTGCTGGCATCGGTGAAGAAAAAAGAAAATCTTTTCCGGAAACTGCTTCGCCACAAGCGGATCCGCGGGGTGCGGGGCAAAGGACTCTTGATCGCAGTGGAGTTCGAAAGCGAAGCTGAGAATAAAAGGATCATTTCGCGCTGTGCGGAGAACGGGGTGCTTGTAGATTGGTTCCTGTTCAACACGAAATGCATGCGCATTGCGCCCCCGCTTACCATCTCGGAAAAGGAGATCGGGCAGGCATGCCGGCTGATCCTGAAAAGCATGGATACCGTATGAACGTGCTGATCGTAGAGGACGAGCGCGGGCTTTCAAAGGAGATATTCTCTTTCCTGTCGAAGGAAGGTTTTGTATGCGATGCTGCGCATTCGGGAAAAGAGGCCTCGGAAAAAATATTCGTGAACAACTACGATTTTATCCTGCTCGACCTCGGCCTTCCCGATTACGAGGGTCTCGACCTGCTGAAAGAAGCGCGCGAGGCGAACAAGGACGCGGCCTTCGTCATACTTACCGCCCGGGGAGCGGTGGACGACAAGATGAAAGGGCTCGACCTGGGCGCAGACGATTACCTGGCAAAGCCCTTCGCACTGGGCGAGCTGCTTTCGCGGATGCACGCCATCAACAGGCGCAGGCACGGCATGCGCAAGAGCAACATTGCCGTGCACGGCTTCGAGGTCGATCCCGGCAAACGCACAGTTGTTTTCCGGGGAAAAGAGGTAGGCCTGACCAAAAAAGAGTTCGACCTGCTGCTTTACCTGGTCCTGAACCGCAACAGAGTGCTCACACGCACACAGCTCACCGAGCACATCTGGGGCAACGTGCTTGAGGACGATTACGATTCGAACTATGTGGACGTGCACATCAAGAACATCCGCAAAAAACTTTCGGCTTTCGCTCCTGCCGAATGGCTCGTAACGGTCCGGGGCATCGGCTATAAGATCGTGATGCCATGAAACTCCGGAACAAGCTCATCCTTTTCAACGCCATCTCCAAGCTGCTCATAGCGGGTGTGTTCATCATTTTTATTCCGCTGCTCATCGACCGGATCGCCATCAACCACACGGACAAGCGCCTGGTGGCCATGAAAGAGAACGTGATGAAGACCATCGGCAAGGTCGGGCTTGGCGAGTTCATCCGCGAAGAGCAGGACAGCGCATTCGCCAGCTACAACATCTTCAAAGAGGAATTCATTTCCATTGAGCCGGCCAAAGAGCCGCTGAAAGAGATCCGGATCGGGAACGCCACGCGGAACATCGAGGAGGAGAACATCGATTACCGGATACTGAGCTATACATTCACGAACAACAACCAGCTTTACCTGCTGGAAACAGGAAAAAGCCTTGCTACCCTTAAAACACTCGACTCCACCCTGAAGCACCTGGCATTCATCATCCTTTCCATCGTGCTGGCCATCTCCATCATGATCGATTTCGGCTTCGCCTCGTACCTGCTCCGGCCATTCCGTGCCATCATCAATAAGGTGCGTTCGACACACGACCCTGCGACCTTCAATTTCAGACCCATACAAACCACCACCACCGATTTCGAATACCTCGACCAGAGCATCAACGAGATGATGGAAAAGATCCAGCACGCATTTTCACACGAGCGCGAGTTCATCGGCAATGTTTCGCACGAATTGCTTACGCCTCTCTCCATCCTGCAAAGCCGGATCGAAAACCTGCTCTCGGACAGCAAAACGCCCGAGCACGTATCGCTGAAGCTGGTGGAATCGCAGAAAACGCTGAGCCGGCTGAACAAGATCATTAATGCCTTGCTGCTGATATCGAAGATCGAGAACGAACAGTTCCTGAAAAAGGACACGGTGGACCTGCGCGAACTGGCGAACGAAGTGCTGGGCGAGATCGAAGAACGGTTCGCGGTAAAGAACATCACCGTGGAGAACAACCTGCAGCCGGAACTTACGGTGGAGCGCTGCAACCGCGACCTGCTCTTTACGATGCTTTTTAACCTGGTGAGCAACGCGATCAAGTACAACAAAAAAAGCGGAAAAATATTCCTGCGCGGTTGGCTGCAAGAGGCACATCCCGTGCTCGAGATCGAAGACACGGGCATCGGCATTTCCCGTGAGAACATCGCCACGCTGTTCAACCGGTTTAAAAAGCAGACCGTTGAGGGCCTGGAGAGCCACGGCCTGGGCCTGCCGATCGTAAAGACAATTGCCAATTTTCACGGCATTCAGATAAAGATCGATTCACGGGAGGGTGCAGGGACGGTTTTCAGGCTATCTTTTAACAAATTTTAATGCCATTCTGCACCGGGCTTCATCTTTTCTTCATATGGCTTACGCACTTTTGCGCCATAAATCATAAACCAAAAACCAACCTTATGAAAAAAGTAACCTTAGTTGCAGCTGCCTTCGCCATCATGACGGCAGGCGCTTTCGCCCAGCAGGGCGGCACCAAGACCGAAGCTAAACCCAAGACCGAGGCCAAGCCGAAGATGGACCCGAAGAAGGACACCACGAAGAAGGAAGTGAAAAAAGTTCCGGCTTCCAAAGGTGCGAAGATGGAGAAGAAAGAAGAGAGCAAGGGCGATAAAAAGTAATCTTGCTTCTTAAGAAAAAAGCTCCCGCTCCCAAAGGCGGGAGTTTTTGTTTTCAGTAATTTCCTACTGTAAGCATCGTGAGCGTGCAGGCCTCCAGCACCTCGATGCCTTTGCTTTTCAGCATCCGTTCAAATTCGGGATTCTCAGCACCCGGGTTGAAGATCACGCGCGCGGGCTTTAGCGAGAGGATATAATCGTAATAGTACGGCTGGTTCTTAGCTCCTACGTACAGGGTAACCGTATCCACATCATTTACCGGAAAGAATTCCCGATGGATCTTCACGCCATCGATGTCACCTTCTTTCAGCCCCACTGCCACCACGGGGATGTTGCGCGCTTTCAGCATGCGCGTTACCCGGTGCGAATAGCGTTCCGGGTTCTCACTGGCTCCGATAACGACCGTTTTTTTCAAATCGCTTCGATGTAATCCAGGTCCTTGTGGTAGGTTTCTTCCAGCTTGTACAGCGACCAGAAGGCACCCAGCATCACAATGGAACAAACCAAAATGCCCGACAGCAGCATGCCGATGGAGCTGACACCATTCATAAACTTGAAAAGCGTGGTCATCAGCAGCGTGGAGCCCCGGACAAAATTGGGCGCTGTAGTGGTAACGGTCGCCCGCAGGTTGGTTCCGAACTGTTCGGAGGCGGTTGTCACGAACACGGCCCAATAGCCCTGCGCCAGTCCAAGAACAAATATCACGATATAGAAAAAGGTTGCGGAAACATTGAACGAGGCGAAGTACACGATCTCGAAGACCAGCAGGACGATCAGCGCCACTCCCAGGGACTTTTTTCGGGAACGAAGCTGCTGGCTGAGGATTCCCAGCAGGAAGCTGCCCAGCGAAGCCCCGATATAGTGATACATTATCGATTTACCAGCGTTTATTTCCCCGACAACGTGCAGCACATTTTTCGAGAATTCAGGAGAGAACGTCACCAGGATGCCGATGACATACCAAACCGGCACACCGATCAGTATGCAATACAGGTATTTCAGGAAACGTTTTTTGTTTTCAAAAAGGGACAGGAAGCTTCCGCGCTTCACTTGTTGATGCTTCAGCTTGGAGAACATGCCCGATTCGTATACTGAAATGCGAAGGATGAGCAGCAGCAATCCCAATCCGCCTCCTACCCAATACGCCATACGCCAGTCGAAAAGGTCGCTCACCAGGAACCCCGCCACCGCACCGGCTATCCCGATCCCGGAAACGATGCTTGTGCCGTACCCGCGGGTCTCTTTGGTCATCACCTCCGATACAAGCGTGATACCTACACCGAGCTCTCCAGCAAGTCCCACGCCCGCAATGAAACGAAGGATATAATACTGGGTAAGGTCCTGCACGAAACCATTGGCAATATTGGCCAGCGAATAAAGAATGATCGTGCCGAACAGAACGGAAAGCCTGCCTTTCTTATCTCCCAAAATTCCCCAGATGATACCGCCCGCCAGCATACCCACCATTTGCGTGTTCAGCAGGTTGATCCCGATGTCGAGCAGCTGCTTGTCATCGGTAATGCCCAGGCTCACCAGGCTGGGCCTGCGCACGATGCTGAACAGGATGAGGTCGTAAATGTCAACGAAGTAGCCGAGCGCAGCCACTATGACAATGATGTTGAATGGATTTTTCAGAGACGGGCTGTGCGAGCCGTTTTGCTGATCGAGGATGGTCTGCTTCATTGAAGCGAAAGCGGTTACGAAACAAGCTCCTTCTCCTGCGCGATCAGGTCCGTATCGGGAGTGGATTCGTCCGTGAGCTTCACATTGCCCCGCTCGTTTCGGGTCACGCGCGAGTAGAGCGACAACCTTTTATCAAAAAGGAAGCGGAGCCAGAGCAGCGTCCACGACCTGTGCGAATGCAGGTCATCGTAATGCCTCCCTCCTATTTTCTTGATCAGGGGGAGCTTGTTCCAGGGGATCGAAGGAAAATCATGGTGCTCGTTGTGATACCCCACGTTCAGGGCGGTCACGTTCAGGATGCCGTAGTAGCTGAAGGTTTCCTGGTCGTTCTCGGCCGTGAGGTAATGCTCCTGTATCCACCTTCCGCCCAGCGGGTGCAGCCCAATGGAGAAGAACAGGCTCGATAGCAGGAACAAAAATGCCTTCGGACCGAGGAAAATAATTACGGCTGCATCGGCACCGAACACCAGGAACCAGTTGAGCAGGATCCATTCATCAATGGGCTTGATCTCGCGCAGGCGCCCCACGCGCAGCATCTGGAATACCGGGTAGAACAGCAGCCAGAGCATCTTACCGATCGTGGAATTCCTGATCAGCTTTGCTTCCCACTTCGAGGGAAGGTCGGCATCCAGCTCGAATACACCTTGGAAGGAGTGGTGCTTGATGTGGTAACGGGCAAAGGAAACGGATGAAGGCAGCACCTGGGGCATGTTGGCCAGTATGCCTGCCAGGGCATTCAGCGGCCGTTTCTTGAAAAGCAGGTTGTGGGCGCACTCGTGGATCAGCACGAACAGGGTGTGGCTGGCCAGGGCCCCGTAGGTATAGGCAACAACAAAGATCAGCCACCAGGCCTGGTCGCGCAGGAAATAGGACAGCGTGTACAGCGAAGCTACGATGAAGAACAAAACAAAGAAGGTGTACGGGTTCTTCCCGATCAGGTCCTTGATCTCGGGGTGCTCTTTCAGGATCTGCTTGGTGCGGGTGCGGTGCGGCTCTTTTTCGGGCGAGAACACAAAATCTTTTTCGTGCATGCTTCTTCGGTTTTGGCAGGCAAATGTAGTGAGAAAAAACTTATTTCTGAAGCTTTCCCACTTCTGCGCTGATGCGGTCGGCCAGCTGCTGGGGATCGAGCTCACGGGCAGTTACGATGATTTTTGAGCGGAGGTAGAAAGGTTCCCGCTTTTCGAGGTTGGCCTCGATGAAATACTGCAGGTCCACTTCGGTCATGTCCTGGATGAGGGGGCGCTTCTTCTTGGCTTTGGCGAGTCGCCTGCCAAGCGCTTCGTTATCGAGCTTGATGTAAACGGATATGCCGCTCCGGTTCACCACGTCCATGTTGTCGAAAAAGCAGGGGGTGCCGCCTCCCAGCGACACGATGGTATGGTTCCGCTTAACGACCTCGTGCAGGTATTTTTTTTCCAGCTCGCGGAACTTCTTTTCCCCGTCCTTCTCAAAAATTTCAGGGATGGTCCGCTTCTCCTGCTCCTCGATGTGATCGTCCAGGTCCACAAACGACAGCTTCATCTTCTCGGCCAGGACCTTGCCCACCGATGATTTACCGCTGCCCATGTAGCCGATCAAAAATATCCGCATAGGTCAATTGGGGAATATAACAATCCTGTCCTCCCGCTCCGGGCGGGCAAAGTTGACGGAAATCAGCTCATCGTTCTCAAAATACATGTCCACGAATGCATCTTCAAAGCTCACGCGCTTCTCGCCCCAGTCGTGGATCTCGCTGTCGGGAGCGGGGTAGCCTTTTTCCGAAAACAGCCCGATGATCTCTCCCTCGGTCATCCCGAACACCTTCTTGCCCCAAAGCACCGAATCGGCATCGCTTACTTCCGCACTGGTAAAGGAATTTTCATCGGGCCCGGTGAAGAACAACGAGAATCCCTTTTCCCAGTAGTGGAGCACCGTGGCCCGGTCATCCGTGTCGTCAAGCCGCTCTTTCTCTTCGGCCTGCCCGAACAGCTGCTCTGCCTCCTGCACGCCCGATCCGAACGCCAGCGAGGATATGCCTTCGAGAGGCTTTATTTCAAGAGCCGTTTCCACCGCGACTAAAATAAATATTTTTTAACAGTAAGTTAAGATCGTCTATAAATGAAAAATTATTATTTTTGCAGCACAGAAAACTCTCTTATGAAAGAAAGATTCAAGAACATGATGGAATGGGTGGGCGCCTACAGCGTGGTAAGCGTAGCGATATTCCTCCCGTTCATCGGGCTCTCGCTTTTTTGCCTGGCCATGTTCGCGCTTGCGGTCGGCCTGGGCCTGCTGTAAGGTTCACTTTATCTCCTCGAAGTCCACGTAATCGCCTTCCGGGCCCTTGGATTTTTCTTTTGGAGGGATATGATCGACCTTCACTTTTCCTTCGCGCTTTTCTTCTTTAGGTTTGGATGTATTGTTGAAAACATACACACGCGTATTGCCGAACACGCGGAACAGTATCCAAATGACCAGTATCGTGAAAAATATCTCTTGCATCAGGAGATAAAGTTAAGAAGAATTACCGGCTCAGGTAGAGATTCCGCTCCGAATAAACCTTCTGGAAGAATTCATCCTCAAGGTTATCGATGAAGTAGATCGCCTCGCCTGTTGATTTCATCTCCGGGCCCAACTCCTTGTTAACGTCCTGGAACTTGTCGAAGGAGAACACCGGTATCTTGATGGCGTATCCTTTTTTTCTTGGATTGAACTTGAAATCCTTTACCTTTTTATTGCCAAGCATCAGCTTGGTGGCGTAGTTCACGTACGGCTCATCGTAGGCTTTGGCGATGAACGGAACGGTGCGGGAAGCCCGCGGGTTGGCCTCGATCACGTACACCGTTTCATTCTTGATCGCGAATTGGATATTGATCAATCCTTTTACCTGCATGGCCTTCGCGATCCTCTTCGTGTAGTCCTCCATCTGCTTCATCACATTCTCGCTCAGGTCGAATGCGGGCAGCACTGCGTTCGAGTCGCCCGAATGGATGCCGGCCGGCTCGATATGCTCCATGATGCCGATGATGTAGGAATCGTCACCATCACAGATGGCATCCGCTTCCGCCTCGATGGCATGCTCGAGGAAGTGGTCGATCAGGATCTTGTTGCCCGGAATATCCTTCAGCAGGTTCACGATGTGCTGCTCAAGCTCCTGCTCGTTGATCACGATCTTCATGCTCTGCCCGCCCAGCACATAGGAAGGGCGCACCAGCAGCGGGAATCCCAATTCCCGGGAAAGCTTCACGGCCTGGTCGGCATCCTCAGCTACAGCGAACTTCGGGTAGGGAATGCCCAGGTCCCTTAATAAGGTAGAAAAACTGCCGCGGTCCTCGGCCAGGTCGAGCGACTTGAAGCTGGTACCAATGATCTTTATGCCGTACTTATCGAGCTTCTCTGCAAGCTTGAGCGCGGTTTGCCCGCCCAGCTGAACGATCACCCCTTCCGGTTTCTCGTGCTGGATGATATCATAGATATGCTCCCAGAACACCGGCTCGAAGTAGAGCTTGTCGGAAATGTCGAAGTCGGTGGAGACGGTTTCCGGGTTGCAGTTGATCATGATGGTCTCGTAGCCGCATTCCCTGGCGGCCAGCACCCCGTGCACGCAGCTGTAGTCGAACTCGATGCCCTGCCCGATACGGTTGGGACCGGAACCCAGCACGATTATTTTTTTCTTATCGGACGAAATGCTCTCGTTCTCATCGTCAAATGTGGAATAATAATAAGGTGTCCGGGCTTCGAACTCGGCCGCGCAGGTGTCCACAAGTTTATACACCCGCCTGATGCCCATCTCGTTCCGTTTTTTATGCACCTGGCTCTCCAGGCAGCGGAGAAGGTGCGCGATCTGGCGGTCGGCATAGCCTTTCTTCTTCGCCTCCAGCATCAGGTCCTTCGGTATCGTGTCCAGCGTATGCTTGCTGATCTCCTTCTCGAGATTGATAAGTTCCTCGATCTGATTGAGGAACCAGGGATCGATCTTCGTAAGCTTATGTATCGTCTTGAACGGGATGCCCAGCTTGAAGGCATCGTATACATGGAACAGCCGGTTCCAGCTCGGGCTCTTCAGGCTTTCGAGCAGCTGGTCCTGGTTCAGCAATTCCCGGCCATCGGCACCCAGGCCATTGCGCTTGATCTCGAGGCTCTGGCAGGCCTTCTGCAGCGCTTCCTGGAAGCTTCTGCCGATGCCCATGGCTTCGCCCACCGATTTCATCTGCAGGCCGAGGTGACGGTCGGTGCCTTTGAACTTATCAAAGTTCCAGCGCGGCACTTTCACGATCACGTAGTCGAGCGTGGGCTCGAAGAATGCAGATGTGGACTTTGTAATTTGATTCTGCAGCTCATCCAGGTTGTAGCCGATGGCCAGCTTGGCCGCGATCTTGGCAATGGGATAACCGGTGGCCTTCGAGGCAAGGGCCGATGAACGTGATACGCGCGGGTTGATCTCGATCACGATCATTTCGTCCTCGTTATCCGGGTTCACTGCGAACTGGATATTGCACCCGCCCGCAAAATGGCCGATGCCGTTCATGCATTTGATGGCCAGGTCACGCATCTTCTGGTAGGTGCGGTCCGAAAGAGTCATGGCAGGCGCTACGGTGATGGAATCGCCCGTGTGGATGCCCATCGGGTCGAAGTTCTCGATGGAGCAGATGATGATCACGTTGCCGAGATTGTCGCGCAGCAGCTCCAGCTCGTATTCCTTCCAGCCCAGCACGCTCTGCTCGATAAGCACCTCGTGGATGGGCGAAGCGTGGAGCCCGCGGTTGAGCGCATGGTCGAACTCCTTCTTATCGTGCACAAAGCCGCCCCCGGTGCCGCCCAGCGTGAACGAAGGACGGATCACAAGCGGGAACCCCACCTCCTGCGCAATCTCCTTTCCTTCGAGGAAGGAAGAGGCCGTCCTCCCCTTGCACACCTGCGCGCCCAGCGAAAGCATGCGTAGCCGGAACTTTTCACGGTCCTCGGTGGTATGGATGGCTTCGGTGTTCACCCCGATCATCTTCACATTGTATTTTTTCCACACACCGGCCTTCTCGCATTCGATGGCCAGGTTTAGGGCCGTCTGCCCGCCCATTGTGGGCAGCACCGCATCGATCTTATGTTTTTCGAGTATCTCTGCGATCGACTTCTTCGTAAGGGGCTTCAGGTAAATATTGTCGGCTGTAACCTTATCGGTCATGATAGTAGCCGGGTTGGAGTTGATCAGCGTTACTTCGATCCCTTCTTCCTTAAGCGAACGCGAGGCCTGCGAGCCGCTGTAATCGAACTCGCATGCCTGCCCGATGATGATGGGGCCGCTCCCGATGATCAAAACCGACCTTATATTCTTCTCTTGGGGCATGAATCATTTTTTAGCGTGTAAAATTATATCTAAATATACTCCGTTTCTGAAAAACATTTTAACAACTTTTGAGTCTTTTCATATTGACCTGTCATTTGCAATACGAGCCGATCACATCTTTCACCAGGCCCGAGCCCAGGCTGTAGGCGGTCCTGAAATCAACACAGGCAGCTGCCGTATCGCGTTTTTCCAGCTTAAGCAATCCTCTTCGTGCATACGCATCCGCTTGTTTTGCATCGAGCGCAATGGCTTTGTTATAATCTTCCAGCGCTCCCTGCACGTTCTTCATTTTATAGCGCACCAATCCCCGCTCGGAATAGGCGTCAGCTGTTCCTTTCAGAAGGATGAAATCGGAAAAATCCTTTTCTGAAAAAGGCAGCTTGTTCAGCAGCGACCGCGTAAGGGCACGGTTGAACAGCGCATCGGTGTATACGGGATCGATCTTAAGCGCTGACGTAAAATCCGCTTCGGCAGAATCATAGCGGGACTTGCTGAAGTACGCAACACCCCTCCCATAGAATGCATCCTTGTAATCCTGTCTATGCGCAGCCGCATCGGTAAAATCTTTTACAGCGCCATTCACATCACCATGCTGCAGCCGGAAGCTGCCGCGGTTGTAATATGCCAGCGGGACATTCGCATTCTTCTGAATGGCATCCGTCCACAGGGTCTCATCGTTGTTCCAGACCTTGCACCGTGCGGCCGTGCTGACACCGAAGAACGCCAGGAAAGGGACAAGAACGATCAGCGGGATAAAGCTTCGTTTGGCAAGAAAACCGGCAGAAGCATACCCGATGATCAGGTAAATACCGGGAGCCGCACCGTAGGCAAAACGGTCGGCCATGATGATATCACCTACCGGGAAGATCTGCAGGGCCAGGAAAATATTGATTGCAAAAAAGCCGGTGCCGAACAGCACGGCACGGTTCGACCTGAAATAATAAAGAAGTCCCGCGCACGCGCCCAGCAGCCCGGCCGGGTAGAGCCAGAGGGAGGCCGGGAAAGGTTCCCCGGGCCTGAACGGGTATGGGTAATAGGCAGAAAGGTTGACCGGGAAAATGATCTTCGCGGCATACATCACTAAGTTCCGGCAGCCGATGGTCATGCGCTCAACGATGTTCAAATGATAGGCGGTGATCTCTGCCGTGTTGGTGTTCACCGCTTTCATGCCGATGAGCGCAAACAGCACAGCAGTCAGCAGAAATGGTATTTTCTCAAGCAGCGCCCTGCGGTCGGTCGGCTTGCGGCCTGCGAAAAGATCGATCGCGATCAGCGATGCCGCGAGCGAGATCGCTGCGGGTTTCGAGAGGCAGGCCAGTATGAAGAACAGGAAGGCCAAAAAGTATTTCGGCAACGAAAATCGCTCGAGGTATTGCAGGTAGAACAATATTGCGAGCAGGAAAAAGCACAGGTACAGCACATCCTTCCTTTCGGTGATCCACGCCACCGATTCCACGTGGATGGGATTGAGCGCAAAGAATGAGCAGGCGACCAGGGCTACCAGCCGGCTCCGCATAAGACGAGCAAGGATAAAGAACAGCAGTACGGTATTGAACAAATGCAACAGCAGGTTAGTGAATATATAACCAAACGGATCCGTTTTGCTTATGGAATGATTTACCGCGAACGACAGAAAAGTAAGCGGGATGTAATTGCCCTGCTGTGGCCTGGAGAAGATGGCCCGGATATTTGCCGCGGAAAGTTTCTGCACCGCGGGATTTTCAGTTACGTATTTGTTATCGTCCCAGTTCGTGAAGTTGTTCTTAAAGGAAGGGCTGTATGCAAAGAAGGTGAGGATGAGCAGCCCGGCCAGTATCTTCAGGCTGTTCTTATCCAGGATATCCGCTATGGAAATCTTCTTCTTCATTTAAGCGCATAAAAAAAGTCCCCCGATCACCGGAGGACTTTGATATGTTGAAACAAATTCCATTTTATCGTTTGTGCAGCTTTCTGTCGGAAACGGTCAAACGCTTTCTTCCCTTCTTCCTGCGCGATGCAAGCACGCGCCTCCCGTTGGGTGTCGACATGCGCTCGCGGAACCCGTGTTTGTTCCTGCGTTTTCTTACTGATGGCTGGTACGTTCTTTTCATGATGAATTAAAATTTCGGGTGCAAAGATAGAGAAGTTTTGAATCTGCCCAAACTTTATTTCTTCAGGATAAAATAACCTTAACTTTGCTCGGCCCATGGCGCGAAAAATAAAAGAGACCGAGGACCTGCCGAAGGCGAAGCTTACCAAAGAATCGCTTTCGCGTGCCGTACGCATATTCCGGTTCATCGGGCCGCACAAATGGAAGTTCTTCCTGGGAATGATCTTCCTGGCAGGAACGGGCTATGTCGCGCTGAAGTTTCCCGACCTGATCGGCAAGCTCATGGGCCTGATCGGGAAGAACGCAACTCCCGAAGAGCTGAAACAGACGGCCAACGATGTGGGCGTCAAGCTGCTCATACTTTTTGGCGCGCAAGCCGTGTTCTCCTTTTTCAGGGTGGTGCTTTTTGTGAACGTTACGGAGAACATGCTGGCCGGCCTCCGGCAGGCCGTATACAACCGGCTGATCCGGATGCCGATGAGCTTTTTCTCGAGCCGGCAGGTGGCCGAGCTGAACAGCCGCGTAAGTGCCGACATCTCGCAGATCCAGGAAACATTTACCACCAGCATTGCCGAGTTCATCCGCCAGTCGCTTATCATCGTGGGCGGCATCGCCATTATCTGCGTCACCTCGTGGAAACTGGCCTCCGTGATGCTCGCGGTGATCCCCGTCATCGCGCTTCTTACGGTATTCTTCGGGCGCAAGATCCGCAGGATATCCAGGAGTGTCCAGGATAAAATAGCGGAATCCAATATTATCGTTGGGGAGACGCTCCAGGGGATCGCGAACGTAAAATCATTTACCAACGAGCGATACGAAGCGTCACGCTACCGTTCCACAACGCTCGATATTGTGAAGCTGGCCATGAAAGGAGGACTTGCGAGAGGATCGTTCTTTTCATTCATCATCTTTTGCCTCTTTGGCGCGATCGTATTCATCATCTGGTTCGTGGTGAACATGGAGATCAATCACGAGATCGCACCGGCCGACATGATGTCCTTTCTTTTCTATACGGTGATGGTCGCTGCATCCATCGGTGGCCTTCCCGAGCAATATTCCCAGATCCAGAAAGCGGTGGGAGCGACCGAACGGGTCTTCGACCTGCTCGATGACCCGGTGGAAGATATAGAACTGGCCTCCTCTGTGGTCTCCCCCAAAGGGGGAGACAGTCTTGCCCGTTTCAAAGGTGAAGTTGTTGTGCAGAATGTTTCTTTCGCATATCCATCCAGGAAGGACTTCCCCGTGTTGAAGAATATTTCTTTCAAGGCGGCCGAAGGAGACAAGATCGCCATTGTGGGACCGAGCGGTGCCGGGAAATCCACTATCACCTCGCTGATCCTGCGGTTCTATGATCCGCAGGAAGGAAGCATCCTGATCGATGGCAAAGATTCCAAAGCATACTCGCTTACCGGCCTCCGCGCGCAGATGGCCATCGTGCCGCAGGACGTGCTGCTTTTTGGCGGGACCATCCGAGAGAACATTGCTTACGGCAAACCGGGCGCGACCGAAGAGGAGATCATCGATGCAGCGCGCAAGGCCAATGCGTTCAGCTTCATTGAAAGTTTCCCCGAAAAGTTCAACACGCGCGTGGGCGAGCGGGGCATCCAGCTTTCGGGCGGGCAGCGCCAGCGGATCGCCATCGCGCGGGCCGTGCTCAAGGATCCTTCGATACTGATCCTGGACGAGGCCACCTCCTCGCTCGACAGCGAGAGCGAGCGGCTGGTGCAGGAAGCGCTGGACAAGCTGATGGTGGGAAGGACATCTTTCATCATCGCGCACCGCCTGAGCACCATCCGCAAAGCCGATAAGATCATCGTGATCGACAAGGGAGAAGTGAAGGAAGAGGGCACGCACGAACAACTGATCACGCTTCCGGACGGGTTGTACAGGAGCCTGAGCAAGCTGCAGTTCGAGCTGAACTAAAAATCTTCGCCTTAGCTGAACAGGGACCTGAGCCGTCCGATCAATTGCCCGCTTTCCGGAAAGTTCAGCGTTTGCTGTCCATCGCTTGCAGCTTCCTCGGGACATTCGTGCACCTCGTAGATAATGCCATCGGCCCCTGCCGCTGCTGCGGCCACCGCTACTGCCGTTACGTGCTCCCTCACTCCTATCCCGTGGCTCGGATCAGCGATCACGGGCAGGTGGGATTTTTCTTTTAATAAAGGAATTGCATTGATGTCAAAAGTATTCCGGTAAGCATTCTCGTACGTGCGTATGCCGCGCTCGCAGAGTAAAAGCTTTTCATTCCCGTTGGAAAAAATGTATTCGGCACTTTGCAGAAGCTCATCGATGGTGCCGCTCATGCCGCGCTTGATCAGCACCGGCTTATCCACTTTTCCCAGCTCATCAAGCAGGTTAAAGTTCTGCGAATTCCTCGCGCCCACCTGGAAAATATCCACGTAATCGTACATCGCCCCGATCTGGCTCACCTGCATCACTTCGGTGATAATCTTTATGCCCTCCTTCCTGCACACCCGGTGAAACATTTTGAGGCCTTCCATTCCCAGCCCACGGAACGCGTAAGGCGAGCTCCTCGGCTTGAACACTCCGCCCCGCATGATCTTCACGTCATTTGCTTTCAGGTGGGCCGTGATCTTTTTCACCTGCTCTTCGCTCTCGATAGAGCAAGGACCTGCCATGATGCTGAGGCTGTTCCCTCCTATCCGCACCCCGCTGCCCAGGTCGATCGTGCTGTATCCCACTTTCCATTTCTTCGACACCAGCTTGTACGGATCGCTTACGCGGTGAACGTCCTGCACGCCATCCAGCGAACCGATGAGGCGGATGTCGAACTCGTTCTTGCCAATGCATACCAGGTAATTTCCTTTCTGCGTTCTTACTTCGGTGGTCTTGTAGCCGATTGAATTGATCCGGGAAAGGATGATTTCGCGCGCTGAGGCTTTCAGCTTGTCTTTAAGTTGTATGATCATTTGATCGTGCTGATATAATTTCTGACGGATGTTGTTAGGTCGGTGTCCCGGATCGCTTTGATGAATGCGCTTCCGATGATCGCACCGTTCGCATGCGCACAGGCTTTGTTAAAACTTTCCTTATCTGAAATTCCAAACCCGATCATGACCGGGTTCTTCAATTTCATCTGCTTTATCCTTTCGAAGAATTTTTCCTTCTCACCGTCCATGCCCATTCGGGTTCCCGTTGTGCTGGAAGAAGACACCGCGTAAATGAACCCGCTGGAATGGCTGTCGATCATCCGGATCCTTTTGCCGGTCGTTTGCGGTGTGATGAGGAAAATGTTTTTGAGCCCGTACCGGTCCAATGTTCTTTTATGCTGTGAAACATATTCTTCAATGGGAAGATCGGGCAGGATCACCCCCGCTATCCCGCATGCGCTGGCCTGCCGGCAAAACTCTTCAACACCGAATTGCAGGACGGGATTAAGATATCCCATCAAGACCATTGGCAATCGGCAGTCTACGGTTTGTAGCTGTCGGAACAGAAGCTTCAGGCTCATCCCGTTCTTTAATGCAGTTTCACCCGAGCGTTGAATGATAGGTCCATCGGCCAGCGGGTCGGAAAAAGGAATACCTATTTCGACCAGGTCCGCACCCGCATGCTGGAGCTCGCGCAGGATAACGGTGGTATCGTTCAGCTTCGGGAACCCGGCCGTAAAGTAGATGGAAAGAACATCCTTTCCTTTCTCTGCGAACAGTCTATCGATCGGGTTCATTATGCATGTGCTTGATGTAGGTGGCGAGGTCCTTGTCTCCCCTGCCCGACAGGTTTATCACAACAGTATGGTTTTTTTTTGCTTTCAAATTTTCGAGGTGAGCGAGCGCGTGTGCGCTTTCGAGCGCGGGAATGATGCCTTCCAGCTTTGTAAGAAGGAAAGCAGCCTGCAGTGCTTCCTCGTCCGTTGCGGAAACGAATGCTGCCCGCCCCGTTTCGAACAGGTTGGCGTGAAAAGGTCCAACGCCCGGGTAATCGAGCCCGGCCGAAATGCTGTAAGGCTCGGTGATCTGCCCGTCATCCGTCTGCATGAGCATAGTCCTGCTACCGTGTATGATGCCCGGCTTTCCCAATACCATGGTCGCGGCCGAATGGCCGGAACCGATCCCCTTGCCTGCCGCCTCTACTGCAATGAGCTTCACTTTTTTCTTATCGAGAAAATGATAGAACGCCCCGGCTGCGTTGCTTCCTCCACCCACGCAGGCGATCACGTGATCAGGATCTTTTTTCAGCTGCTGCCGGATCTCTTTCGAAATGACCGATTGAAAACGAGCGACCATGTCGGGATACGGATGCGGCCCCACCACCGAGCCGATGATGTAATGTGTGTCCATCGAGTTATTGATCCAGTCGCGGATGGCCTCGTTGGTGGCATCTTTGAGCGTTTTGCTCCCGCTGGAAGCTGCAACCACCTTCGCGCCCAGCATTTTCATCCGCGCCACATTCGGAGCCTGCCTTTCAATGTCCACTTCCCCCATATACACTACGCATTCGATCCCCATAAGGGCGCAAACAGTTGCGGTGGCCACACCGTGCTGACCGGCACCGGTCTCGGCAATGATCCTTTTCTTGCGCAGGTGTTTCGCGACCAGGATCTGCCCCAGCGTGTTGTTGATCTTGTGCGCACCGGTATGCAGCAGGTCCTCGCGCTTAAGGTAAATAGTTGTCTTGTATTTTTCGGACAGGCGCCTCGCAAAATACAGCGGTGTGGGGCGGCCCGCGTAATTATGCAGCAGGTCATTGAGTTCCGATTGAAATTTCTTCGAGGAAATTATCCGCAGGTAATTCTTACGAAGTCCTTCCACGTTCCGAAAAAGCATCTCGGGGATGTAGGCCCCACCGAAATTCCCGTAGTATCCTTTTTTATCTACCGTGTATCTCATTGATCAATATTTTTAATTTGCTCACATCCTTCAACCCCGGCTCGATCTCAAATTTTGAATTAACGTCTATCGTGCACAGGTACGGATCCTGCGATGCTTTTTCGACCAAATGTTTATCTCCTGGCCCGATCCCCCCGCTTAAAAAGTAAGGTATGTCGAGCTGGTATGCAGACAAGATCGCCCAGTTAAATTTTTTGCCGCTGCCTCCCGTTTGCCCCGCGATCGAATCAAAAAGAAAATACTTGCAGAATGGCGTATATTCTTCGAGGGCCGAAAAATCGAATGCCTCGCTGACCCCGAATGCCTTTATGATGTTTGAGCCTGGCAAGTGTTCACAAAATTCTGGCGACTCATTTCCATGCAGCTGAACGAAATCAAGTTTATACCTGTTGATCTTGTCATAAACAATTTCCAATTGCTCATTCACGAACACACCTACTTTTTTTATTGAACTGTCTATTTCCGGCATTTCAAAATCGTCACCGACAAATCGTTTCGATCCTTTATAAAAGATAAAACCCATGTAATCCGGTCGAAGTGATGCCACTTCAAGGATATTATCCGGGTACTTCATGCCGCAAACCTTTATTTTCATGACCGTTCTTTGATCTCTTTAATGAATGCTGCGCAAGCCTGTTCCGGACGAGCATTTTTCATGAACGATTCCCCGATGAGGAAACCATTGAACCCGGCCTCCTTCAGCTCTTTTATTGTTTGGGAAGAATCAATGCCGCTCTCCGATATCTTTACAAGATCCTTTGGAATAAAACGCGCCAGCCCGAACGAACGTTTCGTGTCGGTTTTGAATGTCTTCAGATCGCGGTTGTTCACGCCCACGGAGCTCACTTCTTCACAGAGCGAATCAAGCTCCCTGCGTTCGCGAACCTCCAACAGCACTTCGAGGCCCAGCGAACGGGCCGTGCGGGCGAGCGAGCGGACTTCCTTTGCCGTCAGTACATTGGCGAGCAGAAGAATGGCGTCTGCACCGATCGAACGCGCTTCGATGAGCTGGTACTCGTCAATGATAAAATCCTTTCTCAATATCGGGCAGTAGTTGAACTTGCGTGCGGTAGTAAGATCTTCATTCTTTCCTCCAAAAAATTCCGTGTCGGTAAGCACGCTCAGCGCGCTGGCCCCTGCCTGCATATAGCCGATGGAAGTGCGCTCTACCGGGGCGTAGCGGTTGATCGTCCCTTTGGATGGCGACCTGCGCTTGAACTCGGCAATGATGCCGGCCTTGTCCTTGCGGAGCAGGTATTTCCTGAGCGATACGCAGGGCGAGCTGAAATACACGCTTTTCTCCAGCAGCTTAACCGGGTAGAGCGATCTTCTTTCTTCCACTTCCTTTCTTTTTTTTGCGATGATCCGGTCGAGAATGTTCATGGGGTCATAAGTTTTTTAAATGCAGCGAGCGCCTTTTTACTTTCGAGCGATTCCCTGGCTGCCGAAAAAGAATCGTCTTGCGCACATTTCTTCACGCACGCAATGGCCGCTGCCGCATTGGCGATCACTACTTCGTTCTGCGAACGGGTCCCTTCTCCATTTAATACGTTAAAAAAGATCCGTGCCGCATCCTCAACCGAGCTGCCGCTTTGAAGCCCGGAGGGCAACACCTTCGTCACCGGGTCGATCGTCCTTTCGCTGTCGCGGGAAAGGATCTTATACACTCCTGTCAGTGATATCTCATCGTACCCGTCAAAAGAATGAACGATGGCGTAATCGGTGATCGTATCCTGCAGCAGGTAATTATACAACCGGGCCATTTCCAGGTTGTACACTCCCAGCAGCTGGTACCTGGGGAAACAAGGGTTTACCACCGGGCCGAGCATGTTGAAGAACGTGCGAACGCCCAGCTCTTTGCGAACAGGCGCTACATTCTTCATCGCAGGGTGGAACAGGGGCGCGTGCAGGAAACAAAGGCCGGCCTCATCGAGCTGCCGCTGCAAAATATTTTTTTCGTTCGTGAACTTGTAACCGAGCGCTTCGAGCACGTTCGATGAGCCGCTCACCGAGCTTACCCCGTAATTGCCGTGCTTGGTCACCTTTACCCCCGCACCCGCCACGACAAAGCAGGAAAGCGTGGAAATGTTGAACGTATCCTTCCCGTCTCCTCCTGTTCCGACAATGTCAATGGTCTCATTCGTACTGAATTCCGTCCGGAGACAAAGCTCCAGCATGGCTTCGCGGAAGCCGGCCAGTTCATCTACGGTTATCGGCCGCATGAGGAACACGGACATAAACGAGGCTACCTGTGATGGATTGCATTTCGCTGAAGCAATGTTCACCAGTACCTCCTTCGCTGTTTCTTTCGAAAGGGTTTTGTATTCGTAGAGATCATTTAATATTTCCTTCATGATCTTACCCAGTTTGCGATCATTTGCAATCCATGCTCCGTCAGGATGCTTTCGGGATGGAACTGCACGCCCCTGATATCATATTTCTTATGTCGCAATCCCATCACGTAACCATTTTCATCTTTTACGGTTACCTCGAGCACATCCGGAAAATCCTTTTCATCCACGACCCACGAATGGTAGCGCCCCGCTTTGAACTTTTTGGGAATGTCCCTGAAAAGAATGTCTTCCTTCACTACTTTCATTTCGGTCGCTACCCCGTGATAGACCGAGTCCAGGTTCACCAGCTTTCCTCCGAACACTTCCCCAATGGCCTGCTGGCCGAGGCAAACACCAAAAATGCTTTTTTCAGAAGCGTACCCGCGGATCAGCTCCATCAGTATTCCCGCTTCGGCAGGCAGACCCGGTCCGGGCGAGAGCAGGATCTTATCGTATCTTTTTATCTCTTCAAGAGCGATCCTGTCATTCCGGTGAACCTCCACGCTCACGCCTCCCACCTTCTCCACGTAGTGCACGAGGTTGTAGGTGAATGAATCGTAATTATCGAACACCAGTATCTTCATAACGTTGCTGCCAGTTGTATGGCCGAGCGCAGGGCACCCAGCTTGTTGTTCACTTCCTGCAATTCGTTCTCTTCTTCCGAGGCGATCACCACACCGGCTCCCGCACGGTAGAACAGCCTGTTGTTCCTGCTCAGGAACGAGCGGATAACGATGGCGTGATTGAAATCGCCTCTGAACCCGATGAAGCCGATCGCTCCTCCGTAATACCCGCGCGGATCATTTTCGCAGGAGTTGATGATCTGCATGGCCTTTATTTTCGGAGCACCGCTCAATGTGCCTGCCGGAAATGTGTCGGTAAAGACTTTGACCGCATCGGACGATCGTTTAACGCTGCCGGTCACCTTCGATACGAGGTGTATCACGTGCGAGTAGAACTGCGTTTCGGAAAAAACCTTTACCTGCACGCCATCGCAGTTGCGGCTGAGATCGTTGCGCGCAAGGTCAACCAGCATCACGTGCTCCGAAGTTTCTTTTTTGTCCGTTTTCAGTTTTTCCGCCAGCGCATGGTCTTCCCTGTCATCACCGGTCCTGCGGAACGTGCCGGCAATGGGATGGATCTGCGCTTCATCATTCTTCACTACAAGCTGTGCCTCGGGCGAGGAGCCGAATATCCGGAAATCGCCATAGTCGAAATAAAAAAGGTAAGGCGAAGGATTGATGGACCGCAGCGCGCGGTACACGTTGAACTCATCGCCCCGGAACTTTTGGGAGAACTCGCGGGAGAGCACCACCTGGAACACATTCCCGCGCCTGCATTCTGCTTTCCCCCTGTTCACCATTTCCAGGTATTGCTTGTCGGTAAGATCGGATGCCTCCGGCCCGTTCAGCGAGAAACGGAACTGTGCCACGTTACGGTTGGAGATGAGAGCCACCAGCTGATCGAGCGAGCCGTCATCATTAATTTCCGGTGAATGATCGAACAGGTACGCTTCGTTGGGGAAATGGTCGATCGCGATCACGAACCGGTAAACACTGTAAATGATATCCGGTATTCGCTTTTCCTCTTTCGCTCCGGACCCGATCGTTATATTTTCGAAATGCCTTACCGCATCGTAAGCCGTGTAGCCGAACAACCCGTTGCTGATGAACTTAAAACCTGTATCTGCCGCTTCGAACCGGTCCGCGAATCTCCGGATGGCCTGAGAGGCCGGAAATGAGCTGTCAAGCGTTGTCCGGGTCTCCTTTCCATCGGGCAGCACTTCGTGAACGACACCATTTTCAACTTTCAGGGTCGCGATGGGCTTGCAGCAGATGAATGAAAAGCTGTTCTCGTGTCCGTGATAATCCGAGCTCTCGAGCAGTATGCTGTTCGGGAACCGGTCACGCAGCTTCAGGTAGATCCCCACGGGAGTAAAGGTATCCGCCAGCAGTTTTTTGTATTTTGTATTTAATTTGTATTTCATCGAATGCTGTTAAATAAAAAAGCCCGCTCTTGAACAGCGGGCCTCTAGGTATCGTTAAGTCAAATAATGACAGCGCTGTTCTCTTTCAAGAGAGCAGCCACCACCAGTTATTCGAAAGTTGTTTCATTTGACGGCACAAAGATATGAAAGAAGTTTTGAAATACGCAAATCAGAAATTTTTGATCACCTTACGGATGATCGCAGTGCATTCGCGAAGTTGCGCCTCCGTAATAATGAGCGGGGGTGCAAACCGAATGATGTCCCCGTGCGTGGGCTTGGCAAGAAGTCCCTGTTCCATCAGCGCCAGGCAGACCTCCCAGGCGGTCTTACCCTTCTCCGGGCGGATCACCATGGCCGCGAACAATCCCCTGCCGCGGACGATGGTCACAAGGTCCTTTCTTTCAGCCTGTATCTTTCTCAGCTCTTCCAGCAGCATCTTGCCGAGGCGATCGGAATTTTTATAAAGACCCTCTTCCTTCAGCACCTCCAGCGAGGCGATCGCCACCTTGCAGGCCAGCGGGTTGCCCCCGTACGTAGAGCCGTGCTCGCCCGGCTTGATGCAAAGCATGATCTCATCATCGGCCAGCACGGCCGAAACAGGCATGGTGCCCCCGGCCAAAGCTTTCCCAAGGATCAAAACATCCGGCCGCACGTTCTCCAGGTCGCAGCAAAGGCGCGCCCCGCACCGCCCCAGCCCGCTCTGGATCTCATCGGCAATGAACAGCACGTTATGTTTTTTACAGGCATCAAAGCATTTTTGCAGGTAGCCTTCATCCGGCACCACAACGCCCGCCTCGCCCTGCACCGGCTCCACGAGAAAACCCACAATGTTCTTGTCCGATGCCAGCGCTTTCTCAAGCGCTGCCGCATCGTTGTATGGCACTTTGATGATGCCCGGCACATACGGTCCGAAGCCCGAATAGGAATCGGGATCGGATGAAAGCGAAACGGCAAGCATCGTCCGCCCGTGAAAATTACCTTCACATACCACGATCTTCGCCTCGTTGGGCTTCACCCCTTTTTTATCGTATCCCCACCTGCGCGCCAGCTTGACGGCCGTCTCCACACCCTCCGCGCCCGAGTTCATCGGCAGCACCTTGTCGTACCCGAAATATTGCGTTACATATTTTTCATACTCGCCCAGGCAGGAATTATAGAAGGCCCGCGAGGTGAGCGTAAGCTTACCGGCCTGCTCCATAAACGCCTTCATGATCTTCGGGTGGCGGTGGCCCTGGTTGAGCGCGGAGTACGCAGAAAGAAAATCGAAATACTTTTTCCCTGTCGTATCCCAAACGAACATGCCCTCTCCCCGGTCGAGCACCACCGGCAGCGGGTGATAGTTGTGCGCACCGTACTTCGCTTCCAGCTCCATCATACGCTCCGATGCGGACTTCTTATTCATAACGGTTTCCATTATTTCGAAAATTTAACGTGCAAATTTACACCAATAGAATGATAAAAAAAACTCTGTCAGGATTAAAGTCCTGAAGGTGGATTAACAGCGTATAACCTCGGTCTTAAGACCGGGGTTGCCAGAACACTTAGATCAAAAGGGCTTCAGGCCTGCAACTGTTGGCCGGAAATCTACCTACATTTGAACCGTGAAAGAGAAAAAAACACTACCCGTGCTCGAAAAGCTGGAGATCACCGATACGGGCACCGAGGGCCAGACCATTGCGAAGGCCGATGGTGTGGTCTGCTTCATGAAAGGAGGCGTGCCGGGAGATGTGGTGGATGTGCAGGTGACCAAAAAGCATAAGCGATTCTTTGAAGGGAAGATCGTGCAGTATCACAAGCGGTCGCAGTGGCATGCCGAACCATTCTGCGAGCATTTTGGCACGTGCGGAGGATGCAAGTGGCAGCACATGCAGTACGAAGCCCAGCTCTGCTTTAAGCAAAAGCAGGTGGAAGACGCGATCACGCGGATCGGGGGTGTGGTATCGCCCGTGATCCTTCCTGTCGTTCCGTCAAAAGAAACCCGCTTTTACCGCAACAAGCTCGAGTACACTTTTTCAAACAAGCGTTATCTCACCGAAGAAGAGTTCAGGAGCGGCACCGGGTTTGGAAGCAGCGCGCTGGGGTTTCACATACCCGGCCTGTTCGACAAGGTGCTCGACATCCGCAACTGCTACCTGCAGCCCGAGCCCAGCAATACCATCCGGCAGGAAATAAAAATTTTTGCAGAGCAGAACGGCCTTTCCTTTTACGACATCCGCAAAAAATCGGGACTGCTCCGCACGCTCATGATCCGCACCTCCTCAACGGGCGAGGTGATGGTGCTGCTTGTTTTCGGGGACAAAAACGAAGAAGCTGCCGGGCGGATGATGAAGCACGTGGCAAGCAAATTCCCGCAGATCACTTCCCTCCTGCACTGCATCAACAACAAGCCGAACGATACCGTCTACGACCTGGAGATGCAGGCATACAAAGGAAATGCGTTCATTATCGAAAAGCTGGGGGACCTTTCCTTTAAGATATCGCCCAAATCATTTTTCCAGACCAATACGGCACAGGCCTACGAACTATACAAGCTGGCCCGCGAATATTCCGGTCTGAATGGAAGCGAAACAGTGTATGACCTGTACACCGGTACCGGCAGCATTGCCAATTTTATTGCCCGCAGCGCTAAAAAAGTGATCGGCATCGAATCCATTCCCGAAGCGATCGAAGATGCGAGGGAGAACTCGCGGCTGAACGGGATAACGAACACCGCTTTCTTTGCGGGCGACATGAAAGAGGTATTGAATGAAAATTTTGCCGCCCGGAACGGGAGACCCGATCTCATCATCACCGATCCCCCGCGCGCGGGCATGCACGAAGCGGTGACTCACCGTATCGCGGAACTGGCTCCAAAGCGGATCGTGTACGTAAGCTGTAACCCCGCCACGCAGGCACGTGACATTGCTCTGCTCAAGGAAAAATATTCATTTGTCCGGTGCCGGCCGGTTGACATGTTCCCGCACACGGCACATGTGGAGAATGTGGCGCTGCTGGAGCTGAAATGAACTTTGTGTCACATTGGAATTAATTTCTAAGGATTTTTCTCTTGCTATTTTTTTAGAAAATAGGGGCAACCAGCCGGTGGCTGTTTGAGCCAGCATCTGGCGGGGATATTCCACATCCGCACAAGCCGGCCTTATGTTACCCGACAATATCGGCACTGACCCGCAACTGCAGTCCCCACAAGGCGTCCATTCCCCACCGCACTTTATTTTTTTGTGCGAGGGCCCGCCAAAATTTATTTACTTTTGAAAAAAATCACAATGCCGAAAACACTCATCCTCGACAGCAAGCAGATCGAACAGAAGGTGAACCGCATTGCCTACCAGGTTTACGAAGCCTGCTTCGAGGAGAAAGAGATCATCATTGCCGGCATCGCCAAGAACGGCATCGGCCTGTCGGAGCGCATCGCGAAAAAGATCGAAACCATCTCGGGCATAAAAGCACGGATGGTAACGATCACGGTGGACAAGGAAAATCCCATTCAGAAGCCGGTGCGCATGAACATCTCAGCAAAGGATTTCAAAGATAAAGTGGTGATCGTAGTGGACGATGTGCTCAACTCCGGCAAGACGCTGATCTACGGGGCCAAGGATTTTCTGCAAACTTCAGTAAAGCGGCTCTACACGGTGGTGCTGGTGGACCGCAACCACAACCGCTACCCTGTAAAAGCCGATTTCGTGGGTATCTCCCTCGCCACCACTTTGCAGGAGCACGTCACCGTGGAGCTGGCGGAAGGGAAAGAGTCGGTGTACCTCACCTAGGTTCTCTCTCTATTCAAACTGAGACAATCCTATTTCCGGAACATGGTCCGGAACACGTAATCCCACAGCGAAGAGCTTACCCCGAAACCCAGGTGCGAATCACCGTAGTGGTGGCGCATGTGATGGTTCTTGATGGCCAGCCAGAACTTGCTGTGCATGTTGAAGTGATGGATGGCGTAATGCGTCATGTCGTAAATAAGGTAGCCGAACAAAAAACCCGAGTAGAACACCGGCAGCATGTAGCCCGGCATCAGCAGCAGGAACAAATAATAGAACCCGACAGCGAGCGGAATGCTTACACCGGGGGGCATCACCAGCCGCTTCGAATCGCTCGGGTAATCGTGGTGCACCCCGTGCATCACAAAGTGGATGCGCCTGCCCCACTCGCCCGGTGGACAATAGTGGAACACGAAGCGGTGAAGGACGTATTCGGCAAACGACCAGATGAATATCCCGAAAAAGAAATAACTTGTTGCAGAAAGATAAGTAAGATGAAAAACAAAAAGTCCTTTGTAGATGAAGTAGCCGATAACGGGCAGGTACACGAAGAGCGGTATCGTAAAGTGCACGCGCGAAAGGAACTCCAGGAAATCGCTCCTGAACATTCTTACGGTCTCGTCCTTGTTTGAAACGTATCTCTTGGCCATGGGATGAACAGTGGACAAAATTAACACCAAATCCTGAGATGGAAAAATTTATGGGAAATGGAAATAAAAGCATCCTGGTGCAGATAACAGATCAACACTGATTTGCAGATCCAGATATGGTATAGTGAGGGATACTTTTTCTTCTTTGTTCTTTATCTGTATATCTGTAAAAGATCAGTTATCTGTACCAGTTACCTACTACGATTCAGGTCGGAATTGCTGTGAATGAGTATCTTCGCTTCATGTTCCGAGGCATTCTCCTTTCCTTATTATTAGGTGCCGGGCTGCTCTCCCCGGCCCAGCAAAAGCTGGTGTACCGGTTCGATATCCTGGAAGAGATCGGGCCGGCCGTGTGGCGGCAGACCGATGAGGCCTTTGCGCAGGCCGAAAAGAAGAAGGCCGATTACATCCTTATCCACATGAACACCTACGGTGGCGCGGTGGACGCGGCCGATAAGATCTACTCGCGAATACTCAACTGCCCCATTCCCGTCATGGTTTTTATTGACGACAATGCCGCCAGCGCGGGCTCGCTCATCGCCCTGGCGTGCGACAGCATCTACATGCGGAGCTCGGCCAAGTTCGGGGCGGCCGTGGTGGTGGACCAATCGGGTACTCCTGCTCCTGAAAAATACCAATCGTACTGGCGGAGCGCCATGCGCGCTGCCGCGCAAAAGAACGGGCGCAACCCGGCACTGGCCGAAGGCATGAACGATGCCCGCACCCGGATCGAAGGAGTAAAGGACAGCGGCATCGTGCTCACCCTCACGGCCACCGAAGCCGTGAAGAACAAATACTGCGAAGGCATTGCGGAAAGCATCACCGAAGTGCTGAACAAGGCCGGGATCAAGAACTACAAGGTTGAATCGTACGAAGTGACCACCATCGGCAAGGTCATCGACTTTTTTGCGAACCCCGTGGTGAGCGGCATCCTCATCATGATCATCGTGGCGGGGTTCTATTTCGAGTTCCAGCACCCGGGCGCGCTGTTCCCCATAGGCGCTGCGGTGGGGGCGGCCATCCTCTACTTTGCCCCGCACTACCTGCAGGGGCTGGCCGACAACTGGGAGATCCTGATGTTCATAGCGGGGCTGATCCTGCTGGCGCTGGAGATCTTTGTGATACCCGGCTTTGGTGTAACGGGCATTCTCGGAATTATTTTTACCGTACTGGGACTGACGCTGAGCCTCATCGGGCATTTACCTTCCGACTCGCCCGTGCCCCTGCCCGACTTTGGCGATTTTGTAAAGGCGCTCTTCTTAGTGGTGATGATGATACTGGTATCCACCATCGTATCCTTTTATTTGGGCGGCAGGCTGGTGAAGAGCACGGCCTTTGCACGGGTGGCCCTCACCAAGGAGATCGGCAGCGAAGAGGGCTACTCCAGCGCGGACGTGAACCTGCGCTCACTGATCGGGAAAACAGGCAGGGCCTTTACCGTGCTGCGCCCCTCGGGAAAGATAGAAATTGAAGGCAGCGTTTACGATGCCACGGCCGAAATGGGATTTATCGAAAAGGGAGAGCCGATCGTTGTAACCAACTACATCACCGCGCAGCTTTTTGTGAGGAAGGCCTGAATTTACCTTATCAGTGAAATATTTCCGTTCTGATTTATTTCTTTGCCATCGTCATGCAAAGAAACTATTTTGTCCTGCTTAATCTTTAGGCTCCCACAATTGCACTTTGTTCCCTTCCGCGTCAAGAATATGAATGAACTTGCCGTAATCAACGGCTTCGATGGTGTCCACAATGGTCACACCGTTCTTTTTTAATTCCTCAACAAGCGATTCCAGGTTTTCAACCCTGTAATTGATCATGAAGTCCTTTGCGGAAGGCCCGAAGTATTTGGTGGTTTCGGGGAATGGGGTCCATTGCGTTTGTCCTTTCCTGGTGTTGTCTGCGCTTTCGTACCACTCAAAAGTGGCTCCCCACGGGTTTGTGTTTAAGCCAAGATTTTTTTGATACCACTCGGTCAGTTTTTTAGGGTCTTTGCACTTGAAAAAAATGCCGCCAATGCCTGTTACCTTTTTCATAGTTGTTGTTTTTGTGTCTGTTAAGCAGTCCGGTGTCACAGATTATGAATCTTTTTTGCTTTTTCCCAATTTTTGCTGAGAATCGGTCGGTTTACACTTGTCTGTCCGTTTGATGGTTCGCCTGAAAAGTGACAATATTTTTCTACATAGTCCTTATTGCCAAACTTGGCCCAACTTTGATAGGCTTCATCGCTGAGGGGTCGCTTAACATTAAATGGAATTTGTTTTCCCGTCCTAATACAATATCCGAAGGAAATAGCTGTCGTCTGAGATGAAGTTTCTGGTTTTTTCTTTTCACGAATATCCTTCCGATTTGCTGTTTCAAACTTCTGTCTGTCTGCAAAGAATTCGGAAAGTTTATCAACCTCGATTTTTGATTCTGTATACTTTTTTGTCAAACCAAGCATTGCGCTTTCGTATTGGGGTGTCTTGTTAAATAGTAAGTCTGATTGTTCTATTACCCTTGAGAAATAGTCCCACGCTTGTTTATCAAAGCTGTCACCAATTAATAAAGGCGATTTGGTCATCGCTCCAGCTTCAATATTATTGTCCTGAGAGAAACTGTAAAGGTTCATTGAAGTTAAAATGGCAGCTTTTTCATTAGCATAATATTTTGCGTGAAGTCGTCTTTCGTAGCGAATTTCAATATTGGGGAAGTCTTTAAAAAAAATAAAATCATCTTGTTTCATGCTTTTAGAAATGTCCTCCTCATTTTTACCAAAGACCACTGTGATTTTAAGCTTATGATTTTCTTTTTTTGTCTTCAGAGTGGATGCATACCTGTCATGCAGTTGGATGAATGGAGATATAAGAACTATTTGTTCTTCGGCTGTCTCAAAGATTTTTTCTACTTCGGCATTTAATTCATTGCCTGTTAAAAATTTCGCCATTGCCTGTCGATTTTATTTTTTGTCAGTGTGAAAAGTTGTCGATTTCTGCGGACTACCGCGAAGATATTGTCTTTAAGGGTTACCGGTAATATTAATTATCCAAATATACCGAAACTGCGTGGAAAGGTTGCAAAAGACCCGGGATGCAGCAATATACAATGCCTTAAAACTGCAAATAGATCGGCAGCACCGGCTCCGAGGATTTTACCTGCGCGATCAGCCAGATGAGCCCCACCAGCAGCGCAACTTTGCCGATCACGGGCAGGCGCGTAACAAAGCCCTGCCACCACGATTCCCAGCTGCGCGGCATCAGGTGCAGGAAGAAAGCGATGCCCAGCATGATGAACACGGACGAGTAGCCCGCCACCATCGGCACCAACACCTCGGGCGCAAAAGAGGTGAACACCTGGTGGAGCATGGTCATTCCATCGGTGAACGAGCCGGCCCGGAAGAATATCCAGCAAAAGCAAACGAGGTGGAACGTGAGCAAAATGCCCAGCCACCGGCTGCCGGGCGAAAAGCCCAGCACGCTTTTCACGCGCACCATGCCGGAAGAGAACGCGGTCCCCACCTTCAGCCGCAAGGCCGAGACCCGGTACCGTCCCCCTATCATCTTATCTACGGCCAGCGACACCCCGTGCACGCCTCCCCAGAAAATAAATTTCCAGTTCTCCGCCCGCAGCATGCCGTTCATGTGCCAGATGCCGCCCAGCAGCATGGTGAGCATGAGGTTCACGTACGTCCTTGCTTTCCCTTTCCGGTTCCCGCCTAAAGCAATGTAGAGGTAATCGCGCAGCCAGCTCGAGAGCGAAATGTGCCACCTGCGCCAGAAATCCGTAATGCTCGTGGCGAGATACGGCTTGTTGAAGTTGTCCGGGATGTTATAGCCCATCCAGCTCGCCACGCCAATGGCCATGTCGGAGTAACCCGAGAAATCGCAGTAGATCACCATGGCGTAGCCGTAAATGGCAAACAGGCACTCGATGCCGCTGTGCTGGGCAGGTGTATCAAAAACATAATCCACGAAATTGGCCGAGATGTAGTCCGATATCACGGCCTTTTTGAAGAGCCCGTTCACGATCAGAAACATGCCGCGCCCCACCTGGTCGTTGGTAACGGAAATATCCTGCCGGATCTGCGGGATGAAATCGGACGCGCGCACGATGGGTCCCATCATGAGCTTGGGAAAAAAGGTGAGGAAGAAGCAGTAGTCGAGAAACCCGTTGACCGGCTTGAACGTGCCGCGGTACACATCGATGGTGTAGGACAGGTTCTCGAACGTATAGAACGACACGCCAACGGGCAGCAGCAAATGCAGCGGCTGGATATTGTGATGGGTGATGCCGCTGTAAATATCCAGGAAGAAGTTGGTGCACTTGAAGAACGCGAGTAGGCCGAGGTTCAGGATCACGGAAAGCACAAGCAGCGTCTTCCGGAACTTTTGCGAGTTGCTTTTGTAGATGGCAATGGCCAGGTTGTAGTCGATCACCGCGGAGGCCAGTATCATCAGGAAGTACCAGCCGGAGGCTTTGTAAAAGAAGTACAGCGAGAACAGCGTGAAGTACACCACGCGCGTAAGCTTGTTCTTGTAGATGAACAGGTAGAAAAGCAGGAAGATGAAAAAGAAGATGAGGAAGAAGCCGCTGTTGAACAACAAAGGATCCTTCTCGTTGTACGTGAGAAGCTGTCCTAATTTATCCGCGTCTAAACCGAATAGGGTCATTCAATGGTAATTCCGAACCGTCAGTCTGAGCGGAGTCGAAGACTGATGGTAGAATAAGTTAATTAATAATACTTCGTCACACTTCGACTCCGCTCAGTGTGACGAATAGCTTTCTTTTTCTTCAAACAAGATACAACTGAATTAACGTTTGTATTTTTCATAACTCTTCATGATCGCCCTGTAGAACAATTCGCCCTGAATGGTATAGCCGAGTATGCTGAAGTGCAGCCGCAGCCTGTCTGCCATGCCGGCCTTGTACCACAGCGCCATGGAGCCGTAGCCGCCCATCACCTGGAACAGGTCCCAGTACGGCAGGTTGTTCTTGCGGCAGTAGGCAACGATGGCGTTCCGCACTTCGGGTACGGTGGGGTTTTTTCCAAAATACCTTCTGCGCTTCACCCGCGTCTTTTTGAACGAATCGCCCGGTATGGTGAACAAAAAGCTCACGCCCGGGTTGGCCGCACGGATCAGGTTCACCAGCGAATCGATGTTGCTGCAGAACGCAGCGCTGTCGAACCGTGAGTTCTGCGCCTCGTTGGTTCCGAGCGAAAGGATCACCAGGTCGGGGTGCAGTTCGGGAAGCTGGCGGATGAAATATTCCGATCTCAGATAATGCTCGTACATGGCGCCATTCACGCCTATCATGTGGTAGAGGATGCCGGCCGAATCATTTTCCAGCTCGATGCCGAAGATCATGGCGCAGTTCTGAGAAGTGTTGCGCGGGCAGCACTTGAGCACGAAATGATCGATCGGCTTGTCGAATCCCACCTTGCTGGTGAACTCGCCACCGGACGGAGAGGGTGCCGTGCTGTTGATGTACGCGATCTGGTTCCCCAGCGAATCGAGGATGGCAAAATCGTAGTTGCCCGGTGTTTTGCTGTGGAACAACGTCATGCGCGTAGCCGAGTAATCCATTCCTTCCTTGTCTTTCAGCACGATTGAAATATCAGCCGTTGAATCATTGGTCTTGATGGTGATGCCCGATATGCCGATGGGCAGGGGCTTGTCGGGAAACACGTTCCGCTTGGCTTCCCACTCTGCTTTGGTATATGTTTTATAATCGGGCGGACCGTTGGTCTTCGCCACCCGGTACGGGAAGATCAATCCCCTTCCCCCGTTCCCGAAGTCGCGCTGGAAGTTCTTCCGCATCTTTCCCGAAAAGAAATCGGCCTGGATGTGCGAATCACCGATGTGCACAATGTTCACCTTGCCGTTCTTTTCCTTCTTCAGCCTGGCGAGCTTTTCGAAAAAGGCATTCAGCGAACTGCTGTCGTTGTGAATGAAGGAGCTGTCGGCTTTGATGAAGGTGAATTTCTCCAGCCACGGTTCGAGGCGGGTGCTGTCCTGTGCCCTGCCGGTGAGGCAAAGCCCGGCAACAAGCGTGACCGCAAGTGCCGCCTTACCGCGCTTAAACATGTTTCTTTTTATTATACTCTTCATACTTCCTCATGATCTCTTTGATCAGCATATCCGATATCTTCTTTGCGCCTTTGTGGTTGGGGTGCGTATAATCCTTGTTGGCCAGCACCGTATCGCCAGTAACCCAATGCACCATGCTGTTCTTTCCGCCCATCGCATCATACAGGCTCCAGAAGGCAAACCCTTTCTTCATTGCCATCTTGCGCTGCTCTTCCACCAGGATCGGCACATCGGGCTCGGTCACCCATCCGTCCGGGCTGTGCCAGCTCTTGTCGTTCACGCTCACCATCATGATGCTGGCGTTAGGGAAATTTTCGCGCATGTAGTCGAGCATGTTGCCAAGCCCCCGGGTGTACCAATCATATTTCTTTATGTTGTGCGCCACCACGTTCAGCCCGTAGTGCAGCACGATCAGGTCGTAGTTCATTTTCTTGTCGAACCCACGCAGCACGGACGAAGGGATCTTGGTAAGCGCCAGCCCCGAGTTGCCGCGGTAGGAATAGTTATCGAGATGCACACCGGCTGCATTCTCAAAGCTCACCCCGAACACGTTCACGGGATCGGGGCAGATGAAGGTCAGCGATACTTCCGTAACGGCCGAAGAATCGTTGAGCACCAGCTCGTTCACCGCATTCGCGCCATCGAGCGGAAATGTTTTTTCGTGCTTGCCGGAGTTCACCGTGACGCGGGCGGAAGGATTTCCTTTCCCGTAATACAGCTTCACCAGCTGGAACGAGCTCAGCAGGTACGAGTACGAAGGAGCGCGGTACGAAACATAGTTTCCGCTTTCCGCCTCGTACGAGTAGCCCGACATGCCCAGCGGGAAATCCTTGCTGGTACTTTCGGTGAGCTTGAACGTGTTCCAGTTCTTTGAAAAAGAATGAACGATGGTCCTTCGGAAGCCCGCCACGATGCTTGTGATCGGCACGAACCCCACTCCCCTGCCCCCGAAAAGTTTCTGCAGCGTGTCGCGCAGGTCCATGGTCATCAGGTCGCCTTCGATCATCGAGTCGCCAAAGTACCCGATGCGCACCTTTCCTTTTCCCTTCTTTGCCCGTACCAGCGCGGCAAAGAACCGGTCGAGCGCGCCCGCGCTGTCGCGGGAAAAATCAACGATGGTGCGTTTGTCGGCAAAGAGCTTGGCGCTGTACAGGCTGTCGAGCAGCGCATCGGTAAACAGTTTATCCGTTACCGGGAAATCGATCCACTTGCTTTGAAAACGCAGCTCGGAAAGAATGTCAAGCGACTTGGTCCTGTAGCCGAGGATCGTTCGCTCCGTATTGGTCATGGAAAGGATCACCAGCACCAGCATGGTGCCCACCACGATAAGGAAAGGCTGACGGATCTTGCTCACAAGTCTGCTCTGAAACTTGCAACAAAGTTAGGTTTTAGCTATGGGAGGGATTTTGACCCATCGCCAACAAATGAACAATCTTGTTAACAGCCTACTTCAGCAATTCCTTTCGCAGCATATTCAGCGCGGTCAGCGAGGTCCTCCTGATGTTCCGCTCGCGGTTATCCCCGAACACAAATTTTTCCGAAACGATGCCGGACGGGGTTGCAATGGAAATCCACACCGTGCCCACGGGCTTCTCTTTCGTTCCTCCGACCGGACCTGCAATGCCCGTAATGGCAATGGCATAATCGGTTCCAAACTTCTTTTTCGCGCCCAACGCCATCTGTTCGGCCGTTTCCTTACTGACAGCCCCTGCAGAATCGAGCGTTTCTTTCTTCACACCCAGTTCGCTCATCTTTATTTCGTTCGCATAGCTTACAATGCTTCCTTTAAAATAATCCGAGCTGCCGGCAACACTGGTGACGAGATGCGCAAGGTAGCCACCCGTGCAGCTTTCGGCCGTTGACAGCGTCTTGCTATTTTTTCGAAGCAGGTCGCCCGCTATTTTTTCGAGCGTTTCATTCTCCGCACCGTAATTCTCATACCCGTAGATGAGCTCCGGGATGATGCGCTGCAGCTCCGTGACCTTTGCATCCACCATTTTTTTCAATTGGCCCGCATCGTTCCCGGAGGCGCTCAACCGAAGCCGCACCATTCCCGGTGAAGGCAGGTACGCGAGCCTAATGCCGTTGAGCGACCGCTCCCACGAAGCGATCCGTTCGGCCAGGAACGATTCGCCCATGCCCTGCGTAAGTACGGTGCGGTGATAGATGGCCGGCAGCCTGAACTTCTCTTTTAACATCGGGAGGACGAACCCGCTCATCATGGCCTTCATTTCATAAGGAACTCCGGGCATCGCAACAAATATCTTTTTTCTTTCTTCGAACCACATGCCGGGCGCAGTGCCGTTCTTGTTGCGGATGGGGATGCAGTTCTCCGGCACCTCGGCCTGCCTGCGGTTCACATCCAGCATCGGGAGATCCCTGCCTTCGAATATTTTCTTAACATCCCCGAAACATTCTTCATTGAAAACAAGCCTTGAGTTGAAATATTCGCAGAGGACCGGCTTGGTAAAGTCATCGCTTGTTGGCCCGAGCCCGCCCGTGATCAGTATGATATCCGCGCGTTTCTCCGCCCCGGCAAAAGCCCGGAGCATTTCTTCCTTATTATCACCAATGGTCGTGAGCTGCACCACCGGTATGCCGGCCAGGTTAAGCTGCGTAGCCATCCACTGGGCATTGGTGTTGGTGATCTGCCCGATAAGGATCTCGTCACCAATGGATATAATCTCGCAATTCATGGGAAACGAAGTTATGAAGTTATTCATGACCCCGACTTCTAAAGGGAAGAGCCATGAGCTCCCCTCCTTTTTAAGGAGGGGTCAGGGGTGGTTGTATACATAACCCGAACCTTTGGCAGAATATTTGTAAGTTTGGGCGGCATGACCAAAAAATCCATACTCATGAAACTCATTAAATGCATCCCCCTGGCAGTGATCACCTTATTTCTTTTCTCCTGCTCATCGAGCGGGCAGCTCGACCTGAACAAAACGATGAAGGACCTGGGCCTGAACACCAACACCAATGGCACGAAGCCTTTGTCCAACGAAGAGGTCGTCCAGGGATTGAAGGAAGCCCTCAACGTGGGCACCAACAACTCCACCGCTTCCGCATCAAAGGTTGACGGCTACTTCAAGAACGCGAAGATCTTCATTCCCTTCCCGCCCGAAGCAGTGAAGGTAAAGAACACCGTAGAGGACCTGGGTATGAAGCCGCAGGTGGATAAGTTCGTGGAGACGCTGAACCGCGCAGCAGAGGAAGCCGCCAAGGAAGCCGCTCCCATCTTCCTCGATGCCATCAAGCAGATGAGCATACAGGACGGGTTCAAGATCCTGAAAGGCGCAGATAACGAAGCTACCAAGTACCTGCAGGACAAGACCACGCAGCAGCTGCACGATAAGTTCAAGCCGGTGTGCCAGCGCGCAACGCAAAAAGTGGAAGTGACCAAGTACTGGAACCCGGTCATCACCACTTACAACAAAGTTCCGCTTCACCAGCCGCTGAACCCGGACCTCGAGGAATACATCACCCAGCGGGCACTGGCCGGGCTGTTCACCCTGGTTGCCGATGAGGAGCTGAAGATCCGCAAGGACCCGGTTGCGCGCGTAACCGATATTTTAAAAAGGGTTTTCGGCAGCAACTGATCTCATCTGCCGGCAAGAATTGAAGAGCGGGAAATTTTTTCCCGCTCTTTTTATTTCAGCAAATTTTTTTCATCACAAGGAACAATCCACATAGAGTTCTATCGAGATATCCTATGTTCCATGTGGTGAATTCTTTTTTTAATCGATCTCAAAAGACCACCCGTGTATGCGCTCAGGGTGCTCTTCGGGTGTAATGCTCAGCACGGGTATCCGCGAATGGTTCACCACCTGCTGGGCATACGCACCGAGGAAGAGGCCGTTCTCCTGGTCGGTCATGATGGCAATGAGGTCCGCGTTAAGGCGTGCGGCATGGTCGAGCGTGAGGCGCGCGGGGTTCTTGCCCTCTATGATCTCGCTGGTGCAGGACACCCCTTCCTTCTTTGCAAACTCCTCCACCTGCTTCAGCTTCAGGCTCATCTTATTCACGTCCTCTTTCTCGTAGGGATGAAGTATCCCCAGCGCATGCACGCTGGCCCCGTACTTTTTGGCAAGCCGCAGCGTAAACGGCACCTTCTGCCGCGAATGGTCCGTGTGGTCGATGGGCATCACGATATGCTTGCATCCGGGCAGCTTGGCCTGCGCCTGCACGGAGAAAACCGGGCATTGCGACAGGGTGACCACCCGGTATGTATTGCTGCCCGCAAAGAACTCCTTGAACCCGGAAACTCCGTGCGTGCCCATCATGATCAGGTCGGCTGTGTTCTCTTTAGCCACCCGCACGATCTCGTGGGCAATGGTACCCTCCGAGACCATCTTCTGTATCCTCACCGCGTGCTTTCCCGAAATGGTCTTCGCAATTTCATCGAGCTTGCGCGAAGCAAAATCCCTCACCTTCTCCATGTCCACGATGGCCAGTGACGGCTCGATAACGTTAATGCTTTGCCAGTTCTCCTCGATGACGTGCAGCAGGATGATCTCTGCATTGAAGAGCCCGGCAAGGTAAGCACCGTGGTCGATGGCTAAAAGGGAAGTTTCGGAAAAATCAGTTGGGATCAGGATCCGGTGTATATTCAGTGTATGCATGAATCCTCCTTCTTTAGTTATGCACTACTAAAGTTACACATTATTTTCCGAAAGGAAAAAATTAAATTACGGCTTAAAGATGGGGTTGACGATGAGATCCTTTTTCATCTGGGGTATCACCGAAAGCACAGGTATGTCGGAATTGTTGATGATCTCCTGTGCGGTGGACCCGATGAAGTACTTGGTAAAGTCCATCTCCTGCTGGGTCATGATCATGAGCAGGTCGCCTTCCACCTTATTGGCGTAGTCGATGATGCTCTGGGCCAGCGATTCTTCGCCCTTCGTCCCCTTGATGATCTCTGCCGTGCATTCGATGCCTGCCTTCTCAATGAAGGTCTTTACCTGGCCGAGCTGGCGGGTAAGGCGGTTCACCACGAACTCATCGGCCGTGAACAGCACGGATACCACGCGGATGGTGGCACCTCCGTAGAGGTTCGAGAAGTCGATGGCGTGATTTACTTTTTCTTTGGTTTCCTTGGTGAGGTCGAGGGGGAGGACGATGTTCTTGCAGCCGGCACGGTGGTGCTTTCCTTTAATGGAGATGACCGGTGTGCGGGCTTCGCGTACCACGCGGAGGGCATTGGACCCGATGAATCTTTTCTTGAGGCCTTTCTTGGCCCCGTTGCAGCCCATCACAATGAAGGTTGCGTTCAGCATTTCAGCTATCTCGTTGATCTTTTCGTAAACAGTGCCGCGGGCTACAAGCGTGGTGAACTTTATTTTGGAATTCTTTTCGTTATCCTTGGCCAGCTTGTTCAGCTCTTTCTCGGCCTCTTTCTTGAATTCCTCGTGCTGCTGCTTGGAAAGGAGCCTGGATAGCACGCCCCCGGTCTCTTCAATTACATGAAGCAAGGTGATATCTGCACTGATGACCTTCGCCAAATTACAAGCCTGGTTCAGCGCGATAAGCGACTGTTCCTCAAAATCTATCGGAACCAGGATCTTCTTAGTTGCATCTGCCATAGTTCTTTTTTTAGAATAAGTTTGAACCGAAATAACTGAGTTTCAAATTTTTGATATTTTTGAAACGGGGTGCAAATTTAAAGCATAAAAAGGATATAAAGCAAATCTGCCCCTATATGCATCTTAAACCATATTTTCTTGAAAAATAAACAAATTGCTGAAACAGAGCTTATTATAAATACTGATGGAAGTGTTTATCACCTGCATTTACGGCCGGAAAACATTTCGGAAAACATCATACTGGTCGGTGACCAGGGACGCGTGGCAGAGGTCTCCAAATATTTTGAAAACATAGAATTCCGTGCCCAGAACCGTGAGTTCGTAACCCATACGGGCCTATATAAAGGAAAGAGAATAACTGCGCTTTCTACCGGCATCGGCACGGATAACATCGACATAGTAGTGAACGAACTGGATGCCCTCGCCAACATCGACCTGGAGACGCGAACGGTCAAAAGGAAAAAGACATCGCTCAGCCTAGTCCGCATCGGCACATCGGGCGCGCTGCAAGGAGATGTGGATGTTGATTCATTCGTGGTATCTGAATACGGCCTCGGCTTCGATGGCCTGCTGAACTACTATGACGGCATGAAAAAGATAAATGAACCGTCCATCTCCTCGGCCTTCATGCGGCAGGCAAAATGGAAGAAGGCTCTTCCCTACCCTTACACGGTGAAAGGTTCGGCTGCGCTCATTAAACGGATCGGGGCGGGCATGCACAGCGGCATCACTGCCACCGCTCCCGGCTTCTACGGTCCGCAGGGACGGGTGCTGCGGCTCAAACCGGCATTAAAAGATCTGAACGAAAAGCTCACGGCTTTCCGGCACAAGCACCTCCGCATTGCAAATTTCGAAATGGAAACTTCTGCACTCTACGGCCTGTCCAAACTGCTCGGCCATCGCGCCTGCACCGTTTGCGCCATCATTGCAAACCGGGTGCGAAAAGAGTATTCCGGGGATTACAAGACCGCTGTCGACCGGCTCATCCGGACCGTGCTCGACCGGATTTAACTAACTACCGGTTGTTAGAATTTCCCAACCCCGCGTTTAAAAGACCGTAGAAGCGGGTATATCTTTGCAGCCGGATGGATTCCAAAGAAATAAAAGCCCTCATCAGTCTCCTTGACGATCCCGATGAGAGTGTGTACCAGCAGGTGACCGAAAAGCTCCTTTCCCTCGGGCAGGATGTGATCCCCGAGCTGGAATCGGCCTGGGAGACCTCGTTCGACAACCTGCTCCAGAACCGGATCGAAGGCATCATACACCGCATACAGTTCCGGAAGACCGAAGATGCGCTGAAGAGCTGGTTCGCTTCGGAAAAGAAAGAGCTGCTGGAAGGAGCGTTGGTCATAACACGCTACCAGTACCCGGACCTGGATGAAAAAAAGATCCGCAAGTTCATCGAGCAGCTGAAGCAGGATGTATGGATCGAGCTGAACAATAACCTGACCGCGCTGGAAAAAGTGCGTGTGGTGAACCACATTCTTTTTGACGTGCACAATTTCAGCGGGAACACCACCAACTACCACGCTCCTCAGAACTCCTACCTCAACAACGTGCTGGAAACAAAAAAGGGAAACCCGCTTTCCCTCGGCATCCTCTATTGCCTGATCTCACAGGACCTGGGACTGCCGATCTACGGGGTGAACCTGCCGGGACATTTCATCCTGGCCTTCCTCGACACCACCGGCATCGTGCCCATTGTGTCCAATGACGAATCGGACAAAGTGCTGTTCTACATCAATGCGTTCAGCCGGGGAACGATACTCGGAAGAAAAGAGATCGACAACTTCCTGAAGCAGCTGAACCGCGCGCCCGAAAAGCAATATTACGAGCCCTGCTCGAATCCCGACATGATCAAGCGGCTGATCCGAAACCTGATCGAATCGTATGAGAAATCGGGGTATGCAGTCAAGGTAGAAGAGCTGACCTCCCTGCTGAAGATATTCAGCTGAAAAAAATCTTTTTTGCTGTCAGAAGAAGGATCCGGAGATCCGTCCCGAAGCCGTGATCAGCCACGTACCTTGCGTTCAGCTTGAGCTTGGCAGGCATGACCTCCTTCACGTAAAAGGCTTCAGGATCTGCCGAACCGGCAAGCAGCTCGTTCTCATTGGAATATTCGATAGATGCGTAATCCGTTATGCCCGGCCTGACGGAAAGCACGCGCTTCTGCTCTTCGTTATACAGCTCCACGTATTTGCGCACTTCGGGCCGCGGGCCTACCAGGCTCATGTTTCCTGCAAGCACGTTGAATAACTGCGGAAGCTCATCGAGCTTATACTTCCGCAGAAAAAAACCGATCCGCGTCACGCGCGGGTCCTTTCCTCCTACAGTAAGCAATCCTTTCTTGTCCGCATCTTTCTTCATCGTACGGAATTTCAAAAGAAAAAAATCAACCCCGTTCTTTCCCACCCTTTTCTGCAAATAGAAAACAGGTAGACCGGAGCTTAAAGCAATAAGCAAAGCAATTAAAATAAGAAACGGGGAAAGAATAAGGATACCGGCAAATGAACAGGTGATATCGAAGAGGCGCTTCATCCGATCACCTCCTGCACGGAAGCTACAACGGCCCGGGTCACCGTTCCTATCTGTTCGTCTGTCAGATCAAAAAAAACAGGAAGCGAAATTTCCCGCGAATAGTTGTCGTATGCATTCGGGTAGTTCCGGATCCTGTAGCCTTGCTTCCTGTAAAAGCTCTGCATGGGCACCGGGATGAAATGCACGTTCACCGAAACACCCTTCTCAAATATTTTTTTGATGATCGCATCGCGCTGAGATTCCTTTATTCCTTTTATACGCAACGGGAAAAGATGGTAGGAGGACTCCCTTGCATGGTCCTTTAAAAGCGGAAGCTCTGCCCAGGGATATTTTGAAAATACTGAAGCGTAGCTGTTACAAATATGCTTCCGCTTTGGAATGGTCTCCTCATCGTATCTTTCGAGCTCGCTCAATCCCATCACGGCCGCCATGTCTGTCATGTTGCATTTATAGCCGGCCTCAACTATATCGTATTTCCAGCCACCGCCCTGTGTCTTGGCCAGGGCATCCTTGTTCTGCCCGTGCAGTGATTTCACGCAAAGCTCCTTGTATATGTTTTCATTATCGAACGGCCTGGGGAGGTTCAGGCATACAGCTCCGCCTTCTGCAGTTGTAAGATTTTTTACTGCATGAAAGGAAAAGACCGAAGCATCGGTGAGCGCACCGGCTTTCTTGGCGTTGCAGGTTGCACCGATAGAATGTGCCGCATCGCTCAGCACGAGTATCCGCTTGAGCTTCTTCTGGGCAGGTGTACCCGGCCTGAACTTCCTGCGGATCTCTTTCCTGTTCACCAACTCGTTGATCCGGTCGTAATCGCACGGGAATCCTCCGAAATCGACCGGTATGATGACCTTCGTTCGCGAAGTGATGGCCTTAGCCATCGCATCGATCGAAATATTAAAATCGTCTTTGTTCACATCCACAAACACGACTCTTGCCCCGCAATGCACTACCACATTTGCTGTTGCAGAGTACGTATATGCGGGCACGATCACCTCATCGCCTTTTGTTACGCCAAACCAGCGGAGGATGATCTCCAGCCCGGCCGTGGCGGAGTTGAGGCAGAGCACATTCGGAACATTGCAATGTTCTGCCAGCTTTTTTTCCAGCTGCTTTGTCCTGGGGCCGGTGGTGATCCAGCCCGAGCGCAGCACTTCCTCTACGGCTTTTACCAGCTCATCGGTGATCTTGGGAGGGGAAAAGGGGATCATGTGTTCGGAATAACAAAACAAAAATAAAGAATTAGTATGGAAGCGTTTAGGAATTTCCACAGATCGGCCGTGATCCTGTCCCGGTCGAACTTATCGGCCACGTATCGCCTGCCATTCTCTCCCAACCTGGCCAGCAGGGCCCGGTCGGAATAGAGCATCATTATTTTTTCGGCCAGGTCGCGCGCATTTTCGGGCTCGAAGAACAAGCCGCACTGACCCTCATCGATAAATAATGCCTTCGCTTCGCCCTCCACGCCAAGCAAGACCGGTTTTTTCATAGCAAGGTTCTCAAATATCTTTGACGGGATCGTACCCGATGCCAGGTCCGTTCTCCGTAAAGGAATTACCTGGGCATCTGTTGCATGTATGATCGAGGGAAGCTTGCTTTTCGGAACTGTGTCGAAGAAGAACACATTGGAGAGACCCATGCTTTCCTTCATGGCCATGATCCTGCTTTTTTCGGGACCGCTGCCCATGATCACAAACCGGATGCGTTGCATGTCCTGTAACGCCCGGGCTGCATCCAAAATGACTTCGAATTTATACGCGTGTCCGATTATGCCTGCATAGAACAGGATAAAATCTTCTTCACTAAAGCCATTCGGCTTCCTCCAATCGGAGTCGACAGCGGTTTCATTAAAGTAGGACAGGTCTACCCCATTGGGAAGCCAGTGTAATCGTTTTTCCGGGAAACGGTCGCGGATGCTTTTTACGATTCCCTGTGTCTGCCCGGTTATCAGTGCAGCCTTTTTATACAGGAAGTGCTCGAGACGGTAGGCGATCCGCAAAAGGGATTTATTTGTAACGATCCCAAGCTTTTCTGCGCTTTCCGGCCAAAGGTCCGATACATTAAAGATCAATCGTGCCCCTTTAACCTTGCAAAGCAAATAAGCGGATATCCCGAGAAACAAAGGCGGTGATTCGCAAAGTATATAGTCAAACTTGCCAAGCCGGAACCACCCGCTCCAGAAGGATGACCATACGAATGAAAAATAATTCAACAGCCTGGGAAGAATGGATTTTCTTTTGGAAACGAATATCCAGGAACGGTGCACCTTCAATCCTCCCATATCTTCATAATGCCTGCATTTGCCCCTGTACTCCTTGTGGATCTCCATCTGCGGATAATTGGGCATTGCGGTAAGCACGGAAACATCTGCGCCTTTCTCTTTCAAACGAACGGCCAATTCGTACAGCCTGTTCTGCGGTGCTCCTACCTCGGGCGGAAAATATTGTGTCAGAATAAGAAGTTTCATTTCATCAAGTTCCCGGACAACCTTTACAAACAGGCATTAAATTTTTCTTTCTCTTTCTATGAGCGTATCTGTATTGTTTCATCACATCAGAATTCCATAATTCAACTATGGATCGGTTTTTAATATTTCCAATTATAAGTCCCGGGGGGCCCATCTGGAACAGCGTATAATAACACATTAGTATGTCACCGGTGTATTTGACTTCCATGTGCTTAAACGGCATTGAGCATTTCGGGAAACTATTAGTAATCTTCTGAACCGGTAAAAAAACATCTTCGCTGTATTCGGTATTATTTATCTTCATCACATACTGCGGCATAATTCCGTTACAATAATTTTTCCAAAATTTAAACTCTTTTCGATATGAACTCAATTGGGACGGGCGAACCATCAACCGAATGTTAATAATTGTTTTTGATCTTTGGTGCGCTTTTATCTTATTCAAGAGTGTAATATTATCCAATAATTTTTCAAAGCTTCCATTTATTCGGGATCTTTCGTATTCTTCTTTTCCACCGGCATCAATAGAGAATTCCAGCAGGTCAATACCCGATTCAATCAGGGATGATGCTGTATTCTCGTCAATCCACTGACCATTTGTTACAACAGAAACAAACCTTCCGGTCGCACCGATCCGCCTTATGTATTCATTGAACTTCGGATGTAACGTGCTTTCCCCATTACCTATTATTTGTACCCGGTTCTTTTTGCCTCGCGTAAGGTCTGCCATTACTTTTTCGAAAACTTCATCACTCATATAACCCCGTTCGCGCTGAGCCAAGGGGCTGGTGCAATACGGGCATTTCAGATTACAATAATTTGTCAATTCAAGCGCAATAATCGGAGGAAAGGAAGCGTCTCGCATAGCAAATGGAAACTGAGCTCTCAACAGATCAGATACAGCCACTCCTGCTTGAACCGCTTTCATAAATATTTTTTGATAGGACCGAAATCTATATAAAATGCGGGCGAGACGATTCGAATCATCAAATAAAATTGAATTGTCTTTTTTCGTTGCGATGCGAAAAGGATTGCCAAACATTACTCAATGCCATTTAGAAATGAATAAAAAAAAGCAAAGAACAGCACCCCTGCCTGAACCTCAAGCATAGATTCGACCGAAAAATTAAGGATGCAGTTCATCAGGAACAGCATTCCGATAAGATTCTTTTGACGGATCGCCTGTACTCCTGCACTGCCAAAGACGAGAACCAGGAAAAGTCCTCCCGCTATTCCAAGCGCGATTGTCGTCTGCAGGAACTGGGAGTGCGAATTCAGTCCTCTTTCATGAACGTAGGTCATGCCCCGTTCCGCATACTTCTTCAGCAATACATCCGTTACATCACCCGTTCCTACACCGAGCGGGTGCTCTGTGATCACTTCGCGGGAAGCCGACCAGACCAGCATCCGTACGGCACTGCTTTCGGAACTTGTCTTATCAATGTTCGCTGAAAAAAAAGAATGGACGGCATAGTCGAACCGCGAAGCGATGATCTGGGAGGAATGGTAAAGCGTGAATGTTCCGCCAATGACCAATGTGAGCAGAACGGCACCGGTCCCATACCGCCTGGAGGTGATGATCGTGCGCACGGAAAAGAATATCCACGTGAGGATGAGCACGATCATGCCCATCCTGGAAGCCAGGAAGAAAACAAACACCGAAAAGTAGAGGAGCAAAAGAAAGATCAAGACCTTGCGGGCAAATGAATACCTATCGGTCTCCCTGGAGAACAACAACAGGATAAACCCGACCGAGAAACAAAGGTACATCGACAAATAGCTGGGATGAAAAAAGCAGGAAAGATTGCTCGAGAAGAAGAAATCGAGATTCGTGTATGTATCCTTCAGCAGCCCTTCTTTTACGCGATCGATCTCATCGTAATAGAGATAGACGGAATGGCCGATGCAGCAAAAAGTTGCCAGCAGGCAGCCCGCGGTGAAGGCGTACATGACCTGTTCGATGGATCGGGGAGTGACCGGCACCGAAACAAGAACAAGAGGCAGGAGCAAAAGGGAAAGCTTCACCTGCATGTCGAACCAGGCTGCTGATGTGTTGTCAGAAAAAAAGACGCCTGCAAAATAAAACAAGTAAAGAACGGCAGGCAGCAAGGCAATCCGCTTTGTGCTTAAACGGGAAACGTAATGTCTCCAGTCGTTGGTGAACAGCCAGTTGATCCCAAGCAATGCAATAATGACCGGTGGGATCCTTGCATAGAGCGGCAGCGAGAATGCGAGGAGCAACGAAAGTCCTTCATGCAGAGTGAATTCCCGCCCCGCTATTTTAATTTTTCCTGTCACTGTACTGGATGAGTTGCAGGTATTTTTCTTCTATCTTTTTCATGTTCGTTTCCCAAACGGCCCTTTCCCGTATGAGCTCACCGTTTCGCTGAAGCGCTCTCCTGTGCATCGTATCAAAGTTGCTGTACAGCCGAAAGATACGTTCGGCCAGCATGCCGGGATCATTGAGTGGGAAAAGGAACCCGTTCTCGCCATCCGATATCCATGGACGGTTGGCTGGGATATCGCTTACAACAGGAAAAGTACCGCAGGCCATCGCTTCAAGCAGAGAAATGCTGGTGCCATCGGAAAGTGAAGTGCTGACGTATACATGAGAATTTTTAAGGGCTTCCACCAGCCCACTCAGCGCGACCCTGCCCGGAAACCTGATGATATCGTTCAACCCCTGCTTCCTGACCCGGCCCTCCATCTCTGCGCGTTCGGCTCCGTCCCCTATCATTTCCACCCGTAAATTCGGAATCCGGTCCTTTAGCAGAACTACGGATGAAATAAATAGTCCGTGGTTATAGACCGGCTCAAAGCTTCGGGTCGTGACTATCCTGAACTCATCCTGCGGAAGGTTCTTGCCGGTCGTATTGAAAATGTCCGGGGCGATCCCGAAAATGATCGTTTCCATTCGCGAAACATCCATTCCGATATCCCTGGCCTTCGCGCGCATGTGCTCCGCCACCACGGTCGGCCAATCGGCCTTGCGCATCGTATACTTCACAGCGATACGATGAAAAAGTGATCGCGCGGCACTAACGAGTATGTCCGAGCCGTGAGCAGTAACTGCAAAAGGATGGAACCCTGTAAGCGCACCCACCAGGCCGTAGCTCGTGGCGTAGTGCGCATGAAGAAGATCGGGGCGAATTCCTTTAAGAACCTTTTTCACTTTCCCAATCTTAAAGAACATTTTCCAGTTGCCGCCTCGTACATCGATCTTACCCGCATCAATAAAATGCACATTAACATTCCTGAAGTTCGCATTCCTGAACGTGATCAGATGAACTTCATGGCCCCCCGCAGCAAAATACTCACACCAGCGTTTCGTGTGTATGCTTGGCCCGTCTGCCAGGTAACAGATCTTCATGCCTTGCTCTTTTTAAAAGAAACGGCCTGGGCCAGGTAGATGACCAGCACCGGCATCAGCAACGCTTCAAAGACCACGGCCTTGTATATCTCCGGTCCGCTGCGCACGATCGCTGGCACCTGTGCTGTGAAAGCTGAAATGCCGAGCACAAACAATATCCGTAAAAAATTGTTCTTTACCTGTGATACCGTTATGAACCTGTTGTAAAGCCATACCCAGAAGAACCCGAGCAGGAAGGCACCGGCCAGCATGCCGACAACCCCAAAGTTCAAATACCAGCCCGTTGCATGATGAATGGTGTATCCTTGTCCCGGGGCGGCATGGACCTGGCTTACGTAATAATCATAGATCGTTCCCGGCCGGTCGGGCCAGAGCGCGCGCGGTATGAGCGAAGCGGCTAGGCTTACCACGCTGCTGCCGTAGGTAAAAGGCACGTGGTGCGAAATAGCGCCATACATGGAATAGTGGGCGCAAAACATTTCGTTGCTGAAAAGAAATACCATGGCCGAATTCTTTACGGTGAACTCCGTGTAGACGACCTCCTTATCAAGGTGCAGCTCCAGGCCGGAGGTGTCGAAGTAGCGGGTAAGGAACGTGGGCGAATACGCACGGAACCCATCGTTGAACAGCAAAGGAAGGAGAATAATGAGCAGGAAGAGCGCCACTACCTTCAGGCTCATCTTTGTTCGTACATTGTTGTAATAGAATATCACGGCCAGTATCCCGCCAAAAAGTATTTCCCGTTTGTTACCCATCAGCAGGAGGTAGAACTCGATGCCGATGACCGCAAAGACGTAAAATGCAAGCACCGATCTGCGGGTGTCGCCCAGGATAAACTTGCTCTCCCTGCCGCTGATGCATGCGATCAGCCCGATGTAAAGTGCCACAACCGACACCTGGTTAAGCAACTGGTGAAGCGTAAAAAAACGGCCGGGCTGGTGCCGCGTAACGACATAGATGGATTGGTGAAATTTGGCGGCCGTAAGTATCTCTTTCCAAACGAACGAGAAAGCCAACAATGCCGAGAAGATGCAGACACCCACGAGGATGAAATGGTTTGGTTGTATCGGAGCGAATGATTCGGAACCGGTATCCCTGCGCGGTTTTGACAAAAGGAGAACAGTAAGCTGTACTGTAAGAATGAAAATGGCATACAGGCTTATCGCATACAGGTACGTTCCATCCGCATGGACCGGGAAAAGAAGCTTGTTGAAATGATAATAGTGCAGGCCCAGCTCGCTGCCCTTGCCTCCCGTAAGCTCATCGAACACGATGAACCAGGCCCCGAGCAGGGACCAATAATAAAGCAAGGCAAAGCCAATCGGGAAAGCGATCTGCCTGGTCTTCTTCCACACTTTCCACGTCAGGAACCCAATGGCCAGCGTATAAACAGCAAGAAAAAGGTAATGGAGCATATTCCCGCTAAATTATCACAATTCTTTTCTGAAAATCTTTTGGGTCTCAACATAGGTGAGCAATCCCAAAAGGGTCATGGATGTGATGAACGAATAAAGCATGTACATATAATTACATTTTTGTAGAACAAAAACGGCAGCCGGTAAAGTAAACAACGCAAAGGCAATAAAAATGTTCTTAGTGTTCACGGCACGCACGTAGTAGGCATCCAGTATGCTTCGCAGGGCGATATACAGCGAGTAACCCACCGAAGCGAACAGGATCACCCGGATACATGCGTTCATGCCAGCAAGGCTCGATCCGAGGTATAGCTTCATGATCGGTTCCGTAAATATCTCGATCATCAACAGCCCCAACACCGTGAGCAACAGGGTTAGCCTGACGATCTTATCCGAAAAGGACCTTAACAATAAAAAATCCTTAGCGGCAATGGCCTTGCTCGCCTGCGGGAGCATGAGCAGGGAGATGGGACCGAAAGCCGCCCCCACCATATTGAGCAGCGACATTCCAAAGGCCACGTAACCTGCGGTCTTGAGATCATCGGCAACCAGGTGAGCGGTAAAATAGGCCGGCAGAGCCAGAAAACCTGCAAGTGCCACGTCACCGGGCACACGCTGCAAACCGTATCGCAGCAATTCCTTCGCACAGGGCATTAGGTTTTCCTTTTTCCAGGTTATGGAAAAGAACAGCCCAAGCGAGAACAGCAGGGAAATTACTGCCCATGAAAGACCGGTGAACAAAAGCACATTCTCAATGACCGGGGTGAGCAGGAAGACCAGGAGCGGAACAATGCCGAGGTTTACCAGCTGCAGGATGTTTGCTGCGTTCATTTTCATTTTACCTCTCAGGTATCCGTATGCGAGAGAATGGGTCACCATCCCGAACAGCATCAGGCTCATGTAGGGCACCAGGTAGCCGTAAGAAGTGCTGCCGAATATGAGAAAAGAGAATTGATCCCGGAACAAAATAAAAAAACCTGCAAAAAAAACTGTGATAACTTGCACGATCGAAAAGCCGGCAACAAAGTACGATCCCTGGTCCTTATATGCTGTGCCGGTGCCGGCAAAGGCCACGTAGCGGGGAATGCCAACTCCCATGCCGAGTATCAAAAGCGGTTGGATAAAGGATACCGTCCTCCTTACGATCGCATACGCAGAGAACCCGTTTGCTTCCGGGATATTCGCGGCAAGCTTATACACCAAAATGCCGGCAATCAGAACAGTGAACTCCGTGGCGAAGGTCAGCATATAGTCTTTCGTAAGCTTTCTACCTGGCATATTCACTGCATAGCAGTAATACTAAGAAAGAGAGGAGGCGACCTATCCGGATCATCATACAAAAATATCAAAAGGAACAGTTCATACAGGACGATATCTCGTGCTACCCATGAACGTCCTTTTCACAATGTGAAAACCTGTAATAAAATAGAGCACTGTAAACAGTGGAAGCGCGGGCAGGATAAGACGGTCGCCCTGCCAATAACTTATCCCCGAAATACAGATCACCAATAACAAAGGAGATGCGAGCAAAACATAAAATGTCAGTATATTTTTTTTGAAGCCTTGCATAATGACGACCACTGGTACCAGGACCATCATAACCCAATGCGCCCAGTAATAGATCAGGTTAGTGCTGTACATCCACCTATTGAATCCGGACTTGTTCAGGGGATCGATCAGCACACTTGTAGTTTTTAGGTTCAATCCCAGGATCCCTTTATATACCTTGATAGCCAGCAAAGGATTCGACCGGATAGATGCGATCATTTCTGACCCGGTAACGTGCCGAATGCTATCCGAAACCTGGTGCATAGCTGATTCGGAAGGCCCTCTTGCAACATCATAAGGGATCGCATGCTGGTCGGCAAAAAATTTAGCATAATAATACTTCTTAAATGTCATGCTTCCTATATCCGATATTCCGAGCCGCCCAAACTGTGAGAAAAAAATAATTGCCTGGACCAGCAAAGGGGTGGCAGCAGCCAGGAACATGAAAGCGATTCTTGAACTTCTCAATGAGCTTTTTTTGAGATTGAAGGCTGCACACACAGGAACGATGCCCATCATTAACAGGAAGATGGGTTTGAAGAGGACGAGTAGGGTGGACAGGAAAATGAGCTTTATCCAAAAACGCGGGTCTTCCAGGCGATCCTTGAAATCCGCGATCGAATAAATATACAATGACAAAAGAAAGATCGTGAACGTTTCAGTAAGCGCATGCAGGGTGATAACAATAAAACTAACGTTGGTCAGCATGATCGCTGCCGCGATGAATGCAAGGTAAACATTAAGCAACTTTTTAACTGCAATAAAAACAATGTTGATCGAAAGAAGCCAGCAGGCAAACTGCATGAACCATATGCCCCAGTCACCTGCTGCAATTGAAAAGCATTTGATCAGGGCAGGATAGAGAAACGGGCGGATTGCGCTGCACACTTCATGGGGATCCCCGAACAGCCAGTCTCCCATCGCCCTGTACTCGCGTGAATCGGTAGTAGAGAAGATCGTTTGGTGGATCGAATGGAAATAGTCCAGGCGAAAAAGAACAAAAAAATAAACAGATGCGGCAAGGAGGTTCAACAGGAGCAACTGTAATCTTTTCTCCTGTTTCACAGTGCTCAAAAGCCGCCTCATCAAGGATAATAAGATTTACTTCGCAATGTTCACCGAGCGCACTTCCCTTATCACCGTCACCCGCACCTGGCCGGGATAGGTCATCTCCGTCTGGATCTTATTGGCGATGTTGAACGAAAGCTGCTCCGCATCCTTGTCCGACACTTTCTCGCTCGCCACGATCACGCGCAGCTCGCGGCCGGCCTGGATGGCATAGGCCTTCTCCACGCCCGGGTAGCCAAGCGCCAGCGATTCGAGGTCCTTGATGCGCTTGATGTACTGCTCCGCAATCTCGCGCCTCGCACCGGGACGCGCGCCCGATATCGCATCGCACACCTGCACGATGGGCGATATGAGCGAGGTCATCTCCACCTCATCGTGGTGCGCACCGATGGCGTTGCACACTTCCGGCTTTTCCTTGAACTTCTCCGCCAGCTTCATGCCGAGGATGGCGTGCGGCAGCTCCGGCTCGTTGTCCGGCACCTTACCGATGTCGTGCAGCAGGCCCGCCCGCTTGGCGGTCTTGGGATCGAGCCCCAGCTCGGAGGCCATGATGGCGCAGAGGTTGGCCACTTCGCGTGAGTGCTGCAAAAGATTTTGCCCGTACGAAGAGCGGTACTTCATCCTGCCCACCATGCGGATGAGCTCGGGGTGCAGGCCGTGTATGCCCAGGTCGATGGTGGTGCGCTTGCCGGCCTCGATGATCTCTTCTTCCAGCTGCTTCTTCACTTTCTCCACCACCTCCTCGATGCGCGCGGGGTGGATGCGACCGTCCGCCACGAGCTGGTGCAGGGCCAGGCGCGCGATCTCCCTGCGAACGGGATCGAAGCACGACAGGATGATGGCTTCGGGTGTATCATCTACAATAATTTCTACTCCTGTAGCCGATTCCAGCGTGCGGATGTTCCTTCCCTCCCGCCCGATGATCCTTCCTTTCATGTCATCGCCCGTGATGTGGAAAATGGAAACCGCGTTCTCGATCGCGTGCTCGGTGGCCACGCGCTGGATGGTCTGGATGATAATTCGCTTGGCTTCCTTATTCGCCTGGAGCTTGGCTTCTTCCACCACGTCCTTGATGTGCGCGAGCGCTTCGGTCTTGGCTTCCGCCTTGAGCGACTCCATGAGCTGGGACTTGGCATCTTCTTTCGACAGGCCGGCAACGACCTCGAGCTGCTGCACCTGGCGCTGGTGGATCTTCTCCACCTCACTTTGCTTCTTGTTCACGATCTCCATCTGGTTCATGAGGTTCTTGCGCAGCGAATCAAGCTCGGCATCCTTGCGCTGGGTCTGCTCCAGCCGTTGGTTGAGCTGCTGCTCCTTGTTCTTGATCTTCTGCTCGAGCTGGCTGGCCTCGCGGTTCCGGTTGTTGATCGCGGTCTCGTGCTCGGTCTTGAGCTGCAGGAATTTTTCTTTGGCCTGCATGATCTTGTCATTCTTGATGGCCTCGGCCTTCACCTCGGCCTCTTTGAGCTTGAGCTCGCTCTTGCGGATCACCGCCTTGCGCAGCATGGAGCTGGTGATGAAGATGCCCGCACCTGCCGCCACGATGGCGATGCCCGCCAGCAGCAGGATCAGCTCGGTATTGAAAGTTATGTTCATGATGTCATGTTTAGGTTAATAAAAATCCCGCATACGCTCCAATCGTTCCAAACGATCCGAACACATGCGGGAAATATAAAATATCCGCCTGGGGCGGACTACTGAACTTTATCGGCTTTCAGGTAATCGGAAACGTATTTTTCCACCTCCTGCAGCTGCTCCTTCACCGATACCTGCTCCAGCGCCCGTGCCGCATCGGCATCGATATACTGGTTGGCGAATTGCAGCGCGGTCATGGCCAGCAGGTCCTGCTTGTCGTTCACCGCGTAGTCGAGCTCGAGGGTCTTCATTTTCTCATTCACCATTTTCGCGGCCCTCCGCACATTTTCTTCCTCCGCGCGCTCCACGGTGAGCGGGTATGTCCGCCCTGCTACGCTTACTTTTATCGGGATCTCTGCCATGTATTATGTTTCCGGTCGTTCTATTTATTCAAAAGAGCCATGCATTTATCTATTTCCCGCACCAGCTCATTAATTTTCTGTCTTACTTCGTTTTTATCCTGCTTGTCGGCAGGCGTGTGATCGTTGTTTTGTGTGATGATCTTTGAAAGTTTCAGTGCTTTGTTCTTGTCCTCCAGCTCCTTTAATACAGCGTGCTGGCTCTGGACCTTTTCGATAAGCTTTTTGTTCTCTTCACCCAGCTTCAGGTTCTCGTCCTTCAGCTTGCGATGCGAATATACCAATTTTTCAACCTTGGATTGAACGCTCGCGATCACGTACTGAAGATTCTCCCTGTTCATGCTCCGACAAAAGTAAAAAACAAAATCAAAGATTAAAAACTTTTTGGCGGGCTCTTTTGCTATATTTGCTTCAACGCAAAGATCAACGATCGGTTATGCAGAACGAACCTTTGGATGCGCCTGCTGGCGGGACAACTTTGGAGGAGATCCAGGATTTTAAGGGAAAATACCCCAAGCAGCTCTGGTATCTTTTCTTTTCTGAGATGTGGGAGCGGTTCTGCTTTTACGGCATGCGGGGGATGCTCACCTATTTCATGGTGAACCAGCTGATGATGAAGGAAACGGTGGCCAACCTGCAGTATGGAGCCACGCAGGCATTCGTGTATGCGTTCACGTTCATTGGCGGGCTGTTTGCCGATAAGATACTGGGCTTCCGCAGGTCACTTTTCTGGGGAGGGTTGTTGATGATAACGGGAAGCTGCATCCTTGCCACGGATCCGCACAAATTCTTTTTTCTCGGGATAAGCTTTACCATTATCGGGACCGGTTTCTTCAAGCCGAACATTTCCACCATGGTGGGAAGATTATATAAGAAAGGAGATTACCGGACCGATGCGGGCTTCTCGCTCTTCTATTCCGGGATCAACATTGGCGCCCTGCTGGGCGGATACGCCTGCATTGCCATCGGTAAAAGCTATTCGTGGAACCTTGCATTCGGCCTCGCAGCGATCGTCATGACCATCAGCTTGCTGACATTCGTTTTCACCCAGCGGTCGCTCGGGCCCATCGGGTTGTCACCCTTTGCGAATGATCCGGAAAGGCAGCGGAAGAAATGGTATGAATATGCCGTATATGCAGGCGCTTTGCTTATCATCCCGGTCATCATGATCATGGTTTCCAAAACGGAATACACCGATTGGTTCATGTACATCATCGGGCCCTGCACCCTGATCTATATTTTCTACGAGATGACCCAATTCTCTCCAGCGGAAAGAAAAAAGCTCTGGGCCGCGCTGGTGTTCATCATTTTCTCCATCCTGTTCTGGGCCTTCTTCGAGCAAAGCGGGGGCTCGCTGAGCCTGTTCGCAGCGGAGAACCTGACCGATAAGCTCATGGGCCTGCACGTGGATCCGAACGGGGTGAACAATTCCTCCAATTCTTTGTTCGTGATCATCTTCGCTCCGATCATTGGGCTGATCTGGATCGGGCTGAACAAACGGAACCTGGAGCCCAATACCGTGGTGAAGTTCGGACTGGGATTCCTGTTCCTGGCAGCGGCCTTCTACATTTTTTACGCAACTAAATTTTTCGCCAATGCACAAGGCATCACTTCGCTCGATGTGTTCACCCTCGCCTATTTTGTGATCACGCTCGGTGAACTTTGCCTTTCGCCCATCGGTCTGTCCATCATGACCAAGCTCTCCCCTGCCCGTCTGCAGGGTGTGATGATGGGTATGTGGTTCCTGGCCAGCGCCTATGGGCAGTATGTTGCCGGCATCCTCGGGGCCGGCATGGCCTCGGCTGACCCAAATGCCTCGCTCATGGAGAAGCTGACCTCCTACACCGATGGGTACAGGCAGCTCGCCATCTACGCGCTCATCGCAGCGGTGGTCATGATCGCCATCTCCCCGCTGGTGCGCAAACTTATGCAGGAAGTGAAATAAAAAAGGAAGAATGGAAGATTGGATTGTTGGAAAAAAATATGACTTCGGTGTGACCGTGCTGTCCGAGCAGGACATCATCGACTTTGCCAAGCAGTTCGATCCGCTAGAATTCCATATTAATAAGGAAGCGGCTAAAAAACATTTCTTCAGGGGACTGGTGGCCAGCGGGCCGCACATCTTCAACCTGGTGCACCGCACCCGTTGGATCCCGGTCTTCGGGCAAACAGTGATCTGCGGCAAGGAAGTGAGCAGCTGGAAGTTCATCCGTCCCATTTACGCTGGCCAAAAAGTATTTTCTTCCGCCACAATAACCGATGTGCAATTCAACAAAGAAAGGAACTACGTTGAAGTGACCTGGCTCTATGAGTTCCTGAATGAAAAAGGAGAGCCTTTCCAAACACTTACCGTGGTGGTGGTGCATAAGCCGTAAACAACACCTGGACGCTTGATAGCGCGTCCCCTCCCTGTTTTTTAGGGGAGGGACAGGGAGGGGGCCCGGAAACTTCGTACCTTTGTAGCAGACATTCTGCAAAATGAAAAATCTTCTTAAAATATTCCTGTTCGCTGCAGTGGTCCTTTTTTCCTGCAGCTTCTTACCGGATAAGACCGAAAGCATCAAGTGGCACACGATGAGCGAGGCGCTGAAGCTGGATAAGAAAAAGTCCAAAAAAATATTCATCGATTTCTATACCGACTGGTGCGGATGGTGCAAGAAAATGGATGCAAGCACCTTCCAGAACCCGGTCATCGCCAAATACATGAACGAAAAGTTCTACGCGGTGAAGTTCAATGCCGAGTCGGGCGACACGATCGTATTAAAAGGAAAGACCTATGCCAGCAGCAGTCCCGGCAACCCGCGGGCAGCCCACCAGCTGGCCGTGGAGCTGCTCAAGGGGCAGATGATGTATCCTACCGCGGCTTACCTCGATGAGGACCAGAACCTGATACAGGCCATTCCGGGCTACCAGGATGCCGCCTCGCTGGAAAAGATCCTGAAATACTTTGGCGAAAACGCCTACAAAAAAACACCCTGGGAAGAGTTCCAGAAGAATTTTGTGAGCAAAATAAAGTGACCGGAAACTTTTTATGCTTAAAGGCAGTATAAACCCTCACATTCAATCTTCTTTGTTATGGTAGCCGTGAGCCGATTCGACCTGAAAGCAAGGATCCTTAAAATTCTGGAGATCAAGAACCACACCTACGAGGAGCTTGCTGAATACGTGGGAATGACCCCCGCGGAGCTGGACAAAGCTTTTGAGAACAATTCGCTGGAGGTGCGTATGCTGGAGCAGGTGTCCAAGGAGTTGCGCATACCGCTCTACAGCTTTTTCCGCGATGAGAGCATTACTTTCGATTTTGGTAAAGTGTCCTATTACAATACCGATATCTGGTCGGACAATGAAAAATTATTGAAGGCCGAGATCCGTTCGCTGCGGAGCGAGATCGAGAACCTGCGGAGGCAGCTTTCGGAAAAAGATTCAGCCATAAAACAACTACAAGGCAAATAATAAACACCAATCCCTAACCAATGAAAAAGTTAATTTTCATCCTCCCGCTCGCTATCACACTCACATTCACACTCACCTCCTGCGGAAGCAAAGGCACCGAAAAGAAACAGGATGGCAAGGAGCAGAAGAATGACACGGCTAAAACCGCGCAGGCAGCCGCTTACATCTGCCCAATGCATTGCGAAGGCAGCGAAAGCAACGAGCCCGGCAAGTGCAAAGTATGCGGCATGGACCTGGTGAAGAACGAAAAGAAATAAGTTCGCAGCAGGCCGAAGGCGGTAAGCAGTTGTTACTGCTGAATGCAACATTAAATTCCTTCCTGTTCAGTTGTCCCAACCCGATGATCTATTAAAAAGGTATGGAATTTGCTGGTAATGGGCATCCTAATGCCAAACAACCTGCGATCCCTCATGAAGCTCAAGACATTTTTCCTGTTTCTGCTCACAGCCGCCCTGCTGTTGACCAGTGAGGCGGACGCCAGGACGCGCATCAAACCGGCACAGCGCAGGGGCAGGATCATTTACACGAACAATATTAAAGGAAGGGGAATTGCGGTGCTGTTGGGCGGCTACCGCGGAAAGTACATCCGGCATTACGCGCTCCCGTTTGTTAAATACCGGGTAACATCGATGAAGACGACAGCCGCCATCCAGCAGATAAGCGTAAAAGATGAGCCCATTGAAATGGAGACCGATTCGGTGGAAACGGTCGAAGAGGAGCAGATAAGCCCTCCCCCGCTCCACGTTAACTTTGTGGGCTATTCCGACATCATCATAAACAAGCAGGACATCGAACCCCAGTTGAAAGAGATTGCGCAGTACCTGAATGAAAGCCGGGGAACCACGGCCGTGCTCAGCGGCAATACCGGCCTGGAATACGAGGATGGCAGGCCGCTCGGCAGCGGTGAGAACGTGATGGTGTATCCCGCAGCGCTCAACGGACGCGCCTGCACCACGCGCGAGCTCATGCTGGCCCGCGCCAACGCAATACGAACTATTCTGATCTCCGAATACAAGATCCCCGCTCAACGCATCGAGATCGCGCCCGGTGAGCAAAAGGTGGGCGCGGAATTCCGCACGGTTGGCGTGGAATACAAAGGACAGCGCACCGTGACCCGGCACATCACCAGGAGCGCAGCCCCTGTGCATGCCGTGGAGTCAAAATGAAGGGCACCTTTACTGAATAATCCTTTTTATAAATAGTTCATCCTCGCTCTGCGCTTTAAACCTGCTTCCCCGGCCCGAGGATGGGATGCGCCCGGGAGTGCGCAACGAGAAGTAGTGCGCCTGAGCAAACAAGAAATAACAGGCGTTTCATCATGCAAAGATAAGGAAGAACAAAAAATCAGCCGGCCGGGTAATTATCGGAACTGGCGGCTGTCATCTTCAACTACTGTTTCATCTTCGCGCTGTCGTTGCGGGCAACGGCAGCAGCTTCCTTCCTTTTGTAATTTCCGAGCGGTGCGCGTGAGAACGAGCGGAAACTGATCTTTGGTTTATCTTCCATAAGACCGACCCGGGTTGCAGTGTCGGTCTTCACTTTTTCTGGCGTTCTTTCCACTTTAGGTGCGGTAACAGAATCTTTTTCCGGCAACACCTGCTTTTGCTCTTCCACGGAAGCCGAATCCTTCCGCACCGTTTCTTCCTTCGTAATGTCTTCGAGCGTGAAGTTGGGCTCACCGCGGGAGAAATATTCCATCTTCATGACCGGCTGCACAACCTTCGGTGTTTCGCTCACCTTCGGCTTCTCCGGTGCGGGTTTATTTACAACTGCATCCTCGTTCCTGGTCAACATGATCCGGGGCGCGTGGTTTTCTTTCTTCACAATGGGCGCTTCTTTCCCGTCATCGTATTTGATCAGCTTATTGTTTTTGTAGTCGCTTGCGAAGTCGGCCAGGCCATAGATCCCCGCGGAGATCATGCCGGCTACGGATGTGATAAGAATGGCTTTCATTGTTTACGGTTTTTGATTTAGGGTTTATGTTTATTTTGCGGGTTGTCACGTTGAACTTGTCGAAACGTATTGTGCGGGCCTTTGCTCGACCCTTCGACAGCCTGCCGGCAGGCAGGGCTCAGGGTGACAATACGCTGATCGTTCTCCAGCTTTGTAAATACTTTCTTGTCGAAAAATAAATAATGGCCTCGGCAACCGCTGCATTGCCCAGCACGCTTATCCAGAGCGAAATGGCGTAGTTCTCAAAATGATTCATGCCGCCCAAAAAGAAAATAAGATGATACACGCGGAAGGTGACGGCCGTAAGCGCCATGGCATAGGAGCGTGTCATCCAGAACTTGTGGGAGAGGTAGTTCTTTTCCTTAACCGCTGCCGTAAAGCCCTTGTAGGTGGAATAGAACCAGAACAGGGCCATGAGCATGAAGCAGGCCCGCTCCCAGTAGCCGCCTTTTGCAAAAAAGGTCATGTAAAAGCCGGATGGAGCTCCTATGAGCAGCACCACCATCACGTAGATCTTACCGGCTATGATATGTATCTTCCTGCGCTTGCGCAGTATCCACGATGAGAACTGCAGGATGGCCGTGGTGATGCAGAGCGAGCCCGCGGCAATATGCACGTAAAAGCTGATGCGCCACACGGGCTTATCGTACAGCACCGATCGTTCTTCGATAAACGACATGTGGCGGTCGAACGTGAAATAAGGAAGCGTGTTATACACCAGCAGCAGCGATAAAAAGATAACGGGCGCCCAAAAGAAAATAAAGGTGGCGCCCTGTATAATTGCGTTCCGGGAGGTGGTCAGGCGGCTGTTCATCGGGTGTATAATGCTTGGGTTGCGATTGGATACACAAAAACGATGCGGGATGTTGCGGAGTTCCACATGTTTTAACAATTTTTAACACTTCTCCAGGCGGTTCGTATATTCGTCTGGTCTATGAAACGAACGGCATTATTCTTACTCGCTATCGCGCTGCTGTCCTTCTCCGGGAAGCAGGATTTCAAATACATCGGACCGGAAAAAGGCTACCTCGTAATAGCCGGGGCGCAATCGGACAAGCCCCTGCTCGAAAAATTCATGCAACTGGTTGGCGATACCGGTGCCAGCATAGTGATCATCACTACTGCGGGTGAGGAGGAGCGGCAGAACGAAAAAACCTACACGATCCTAAAGAAACAGTTTGCTGACGCAGGAATAAAGCATACCGTTATCCTCCATACCCGTGACACGGCTGCAGCCAATTCGGAAAAATTCCTTCAGCCCATACGGGAAGCAAAGGGCGTTTGGTTCACCGGGGGACGGCAGTGGCGCCTAGCCGATGCCTACCTCGGAACGAAAGTAGTATCCGAACTGAACAAACTGCTCGACCGCGGTGGTGTGATCGGTGGTAATTCGGCCGGTGCGACCATCCAGGGTTCCTTTTTAGTGCGTGGCGACACCAAAACGCCAGCCATCATGGACGGGGACCATAAGAAGGGATTCGGTTTCCTTAAAAATTCGGCCATCGACCAGCACCTTCTGGTCCGCAACCGGCAGTTCGATCTGTTGGAGGTCCGGAAGAAATACCCCGAACTCCTGGGTATCGGCATAGACGAGGAAACTGCAATTGTAGTCCACCGGAACGAGTTTGAAGTGATCGGCAATAAATACGTAGCGGTATATGACGGTACGATGATACAGAACGGTTCGATCATCAAACTATCCGCATCTGATAACCGGTTCTACTTCCTGAAAGCGGGAGACAAATACGATCTGAACAAGAGACAACCGCTAAATCTTACCGAAAGATGAAATGATCCCCTAAAGGCATTTACGCTATCTTTGCAAAAAGATTTTTGCAATGCAATTCCTTTCTATCCTATTCCTGAACATGGGCGGCAGCGAGCTGTTCCTGATCGTGCTGGTCATCCTCCTTTTCTTCGGCTCCAAGGGCATACCGGAGATCGCCCGCGGGCTGGGCAAGGGCATCCGTGAAATGAAGAACGCTGCCAACGGCATACAGGAGGAGATCACCAAAAGCACCGATAAGATAAAAGAAGATGCCAATTTGAACGAAATTAATGAGGAGATAAAGAAATCCCTGAAAGAAGATTGAATTAAGGGTCTTTAAAAATCTTTCCGAGCAACTTTTCCGTACGTTTTTGTGTCTATTCATAGTCGTTTGCCCGGAATTTTTATTTATTTTATTTTTGCACCTCATAATAGCACACTATAGATGACCAAATATTTACCTCTTAGAAAAGCTTTAAAGCTTGCATCCTTATTCCTGCTCTTTCTCCCTATTTTTTCTAACGCGCAGGATAACGTAGGCATAGGAACGAACACTCCTAACGCCAAAGCGATACTGGACCTTTCGCCTCCCAACTTCGACAAGGGCTTCCTGGCCCCGCGGCTTACCACGGCCCAGCGCCTGGCCATTGCGGGAGCACCGGACGGCTTGCTGGTATATGACACAACTTTAGATTGCTTCTTTTACTGGTCCACCATAGCCAACAACTGGATCTCCATGTGCGCCAACTCCGGTCCCACCGGACCTACAGGCGCTACAGGTGCTGCCGGTGTAACGGGTGCAACTGGCGACACCGGACCCACAGGAGCCAATGGAGCCACCGGGCCAACTGGTGACACAGGACCTACAGGCGCACAAGGACCAACCGGGCCGCAAGGACCTACGGGACCGGCCGGAGCAACAGGCCCCCAGGGGCCAACCGGACCCACAGGCGCACAAGGACCGACCGGGCCGCAAGGACCTACGGGACCGGCCGGAGCAACCGGACCTCAAGGGCCAACCGGGCCCACTGGTGCTAACGGTGCAACTGGACCACAAGGACCGACCGGACCTACAGGCGCACAAGGACCTACTGGACCACAAGGACCAATCGGGCCCACTGGTGCTAACGGAGCAACTGGCCCTCAAGGTCCAACCGGACCCACTGGTGCTAATGGCGCAACAGGACCTCAAGGACCAACCGGACCCACAGGCGCACAAGGACCTACTGGACCACAAGGGCCAACTGGGCCTACAGGAGCTAACGGTGCAACAGGACCGCAAGGACCGACTGGTCCCCAGGGACCAACCGGACCCGCTGGTGCAAACGGGGCTACAGGCCCGCAAGGACCTACAGGTCCTGCTGGCGCGAACGGTGCTACCGGAGCCACGGGAGCAACCGGGGCGGCAACAATACTTACAAGCGTTTCATTGGCAGCAGACGCCAGCACAAGCAGCAACACATACACTGCCATGCCTGGCATGAGTTTAACTTTCACTCCCACCAAGTCAACCGTTTATGTTATATTTTCTTCTTCGGGCACTTATTCCGGCAATGTGAGCAACCAGGTGTTTGCCGGGTTCAGAATTTACAATGTAACCAGCGCAACGCAAATACGCTGTGCAGCTACCATGGTCGGAAAATATTCATCGACAGACGGTGGGCAGAACAGCTATAACGTATCCTTAACAAGCGCAGTTGCAGTAACGGCAAACGTTTCGACCACCATACGGATCGACTGGCAGATCCAGAAGCCGACCAACCAGCAGTTGAACTGCGTCCCGGTTTCTGACCCGAACTATCAGCATGCTACATTAACAATTTTAGAATAGGTGAAAATGAGAGTGCTGTTTTTTTGTTCGTTCCTGTTTGCTTCTGCGGTGATAAGCGCGCAGAATAATTCTTCTGCAGGGACTCAAACGGTTGGAACCAAAGCGGAATCCGTTAAAGGTGACAAGCAGCAGGAAGTAAAGCCCGAACATGTGTTTGGAAATAAGGCGGAACTTTTCACACCCGCAAAAAAAGACAGCACCGTGGCGGATAAACAGGAGCGTGTTGTAGGAATAAAAACAGAGCAAACAACAGAGCCGCATTAAAAAATCATATGCTTTCTTAAAGCCCTGGCGATCCCGGGGCTTTTTTGTTATAATTCGGTGGTATCTCCGTTTGCCTGTTGAACAAGCGTGTCACTTCTCGACTATAGAAGCATCGCTCAGGCTGTCCGAATACCCATGTGGGTATTCGACTGCTCGAACTGACATGCCAAGGATAATCCAAACTGAGACATTACCTGTAATTCCCCTGATTTTGCAGTTAAATGATATTTTTCTATCTTCGCATTCGAAACCAATTTCCTGTTCATGGCAAAAAAATTACTTTCTCTTTCCACATCCCTGCTATTTCTCCTTCTTCCCTTCGTTTCTCGTTCGCAGGACAACGTGGGTATCGGCACCACTACCCCCAATGCAAAGGCCATCTTAGACCTTTCACCTCCTAACTTTGATAAAGGATTCCTGGCTCCGCGGCTTACTACCGCCCAGCGCCTGGCCATTGTGGGAGCGCCAGACGGGCTGCTGGTGTACGACACCACCCTCGACTGCTTTTTCTACTGGTCAACCATAGCCAACAACTGGATCTCGATGTGCGCCAACTCCGGCCCCACGGGCGCAACCGGTGCAGCCGGACCTACCGGGGCCAACGGTGCTACAGGTGCAACTGGCGATACAGGACCTTCAGGGGCCAACGGTGCTACGGGACCGACTGGCGCTAATGGCGCAACAGGCCCCACTGGTGCTAACGGAACAACTGGAGCAACCGGACCAACAGGCGCTAACGGTGCAACGGGTCCTCAAGGGCCGACCGGACCAACCGGTGCTAACGGAGCAACTGGTCCGCAAGGGCCAACCGGACCTACAGGCGCTAACGGTGCAACTGGTCCGCAAGGACCAACCGGACCTACTGGCGCTAACGGTGCAACTGGTCCGCAAGGACCAACCGGACCTACTGGCGCTAACGGTGCAACAGGACCTGCCGGACCGCAAGGGCCGACCGGACCTACCGGTGCCAACGGTGCAACAGGTCCGCAAGGACCCACAGGACCACAAGGACCAACCGGTCCTGCAGGGGCTAACGGTGCTACAGGTGCTACCGGGCCTGCCGGGCCACAGGGACCTACTGGACCGCAAGGACCCACCGGGCCTGCGGGCGCTAATGGTGCTACGGGCCCTGCCGGACCGCAAGGACCCACCGGGCCTGCAGGTGCTAACGGTGCAACGGGCCCTACAGGTGCAGTTGGACCTATGGGCCCCGCTGGACCTGCCGGACCACAGGGACCTACCGGTGCAACCGGTGCCAATGGAGCTAACGGAGCTACAGGCGCAACAGGTGCTACCGGGGCAACCGGTCCTGTTGGCTGTGGAAATACAGATTACATAATTAAATCCAACGGTTCCTCTGCAACCTGTACTGTAACCCCGATCTATGAGGATGCTGTGAACCTGCGCATCGGTATCGGGCTTACCACACCGACCTCAAAGCTTGAAGCTTCGAGCGGAGCTACCATGGACGCGATCTATGGTCACTCCAACCAGGTGGGCGGATACCTCGGGAGAGAAACGAACATCACATTCGGTAACCCGCCCCAGACATTGCTCGGAGCAGGCGTGTATGCCACCAACCCGGCAGCTAACTACACTTCCGGATTCTTTCAATCTACCGGAGCAGCTAACGTAGCTGCGCAGATCAATTACTCGGGTGTATGGATCGCTAATTATAATTATGTAGATAATAATTCTGCTACATTCAATCCTCCGGGTTCCTATTCGCAGCTCAACCTGCTTCCGCCAAGTAGCGTGGGCGGCAACCAGGCAGCCGTTGAGGGCTATTACAATCGTACTGCAGCCGGTAATCCCGGTTACGGGATCGGTGTTCTGGGGGTAAATGGTAATACAAGCGCGCAGGATGGTATGGGCGTTTATGGTTTCTATACCGGAACAGGAACTACCGTAAGGTCAGGAGGGTATTTCTATGCAGACAACGGTATATTCTCGAACTACGCATATGTAGGCGATGAGTTAAACAACAGGAAAATAACCGGAGTGGGCGGTGTGTCGGAAATAATTCCTACGGAAAACCACGGCAGGATACTCCTCACTTGCCCCGAATCACCGGAATACTGGTACCAGGATTATGGCACCGTTGAGCTGAGCAATGGAAAAGCTCACGTTGACCTTGATGATATTCTTGCGGACATCATTGTTGTGGATAACGAAAATCCGATACGGGTTTTCTGCACACCGGTGAACATGCTTGAGTTCAACGGGGTCACCATCATGAATCAAACATCGAAAGGTTTTGATCTTGTGGAGCTGAATGGCGGCACGCATTCCGGTAAGGTCGATTACCAGGTCGTTGTAAAGCCCAAAACGAACTATGGCGAAGGACGATTTGCCCAGGCTCCCGGGCCCGTTGGACTGAAATACACTCCACTGAAAGCACGGGCGAAGAACCAGCCAGACTGGTCCAGAATATTCCGCTGGCAGCCGGACAACGTGGTGTATGGTTACGATCTGCCGAAACCGGAGCAGCAAGGCGTAAAAAAACAGAACAGTCCAAGGTAATTTATAAAGAGCTCCTGCAAAAAAGCCCTGGCGATGCAGGGCTTTTTTATTTGTAGTGTCTCAGTTTGCTGTTGAACAAGCGTGTCACTTCTCGACTACGCTCGAAGTGACACGCCAAGGACAATTCAAACTAAGACACTACCTTTTTATTTAATGCTAAGAAGAAACTTCATCGTATCCACGCTATCCGCATAATCCCACGGATCCGGATGCTGGGTGGTTCCGAAAGGGATGGCATTTCTTACAGAAGGACCTTTCGCAACAATGCATTGTATCTTCTTCTTTTCCTGTTCCAGCCTGCGGTTCACTTCGTCCGGGTTTTCATAGTGCTCGTAGTGCAGCACTCCCACAGGCGAAGCCAGTGAACGATCCTCTTTCAGCAGGATGAAGTTGTTGTCAAGCAGTGGAACTTTGTTGAGCAGGAAAATAGCCCGGTAGTATTCGTAGTTGTTCCCGTACTTTTTATGGTTGATGACGTCACTGAAAGGATAAATGGCTTCAAAAAAGTTTTTAAAATCATAAGCGGCAGGAACAAAAAGCTTGGAAACGTTCCTGCAGCCCAGGCCGAAGTAGCGGAAGATATCTTCGCCAAGCTTAAGAAGTTCTTCGCGGGTCTCGGTGCCATCCAATACCGCAACCGAATTCCTGTTCTTGCGGAACAGGTGCGGGTACTTTGAGAAATAATATTCAAAATAACGGGAAGAGTTATCGCTGCCCGTAGCGATCACGGCATCGATGCCCGAAAGCTTTTCAGTAAAAACCGCCTGGCGGGCAAACCCCGGCTCGATGGAAACAAGGATATTCACAATTTCGGGCAGCAGCTGGTCATCGGCTGAGGAAAGTTTCCCGATAAAAACATTTCCCGACATAAGCACGCAAAGAAGATCGTGGAAACATACCATCGGAACATTGCCCGCGCAGATCACGCCTACCCGCTTTGCGTTCCCCTCGACCGGGATCCGGTAACGGCCCGCCCACTCTTTCAACTTATCTTCAGCCAGCATTCCGCCCAGGCTTTGCAGCATGAAGCGTACGTTCGCTTCGGTGAACCAGCCGTTGCGATGGTGCACCTCGCGCACAAGTTTTTTAAGGGCAACGGCCTTTTCTCCCGGCCCGGCCCCCGCATCGGTAAAGATCCTGCCCAGTTCCGCAAACGCCTGAATTCTTTTTTCGAAGTCCACTTTTGAACTGAATTTTACTCTTATATTTGCACCTGCAAAACTAATTAAACTAAGCTATGGCGATCATCATCACCGAAGAATGCATCAACTGCGGAGCCTGCGAGCCCGAGTGCCCCAATAACGCGATCTACGAGAACGGAGCAGAGTGGAGATTTTCTGACGGCACCACCCTCAAAGGAACCTTCGCTTCGAAGAGCGGGCTGAACGTGGATGCGGATGCAGCGCAGCCTGCGGTTTCCAACGACTTCTATTTTATCGTTCCCGATAAATGCACCGAGTGCGTGGGCTTCCACGATGAGCCGCAGTGCGCATCGGTTTGCCCGGTCGACTGCTGCGTGGACGACCCCAACTGGAGGGAAAGCAAGGAGGACCTGATGGCGAAAAAAGATTCGTTGCATCCCTCGGCATAAAAAAGAATGAACAGAAAAAGCCGCCTCCGGGCGGTTTTTTATTTTCAAATATCGGCCGTATTTTTGCGTTAGGACCTACCATGAGAAGAGCGGTTTGCATAGTGTTGTCATTGGCCGGGAGCCTTGGCCTGCACGCGCAGAAAGAAACACTGGCGCTCTGTGAAGACTCGGTGAGCGAACTTTACTTTAAGATGATCCGTTCCGCCCCGGACGAGCAGAAGCAAAAATTGAACGGCAAGCTGTGTGAAACTTTAGAGCGCACCCTGGAACGGAAAGGCGCATTTGATTTCGCGTTCGATTCGCTGAGGAAGTTCAAGCTGCTCCTCTCGCCCCCCGATAATTCCTTCCGCCTGTATAGCTGGAACATCGAGATGCAGGACGGCACGCAGCAATACTCGGGCTTCATTCACGTTTACAATAAAAAGAAAAAACAATACGAGGTCTTTCGCCTGAACGACCGTTCGGAAGGCATGAAGAACGTTGAGAATGCCGCCTGCGATAAAGATTACTGGTTCGGTGCATCTTATTACCGGATCATCGAGAGCAAGTACAAGGGCAAGAAGTATTACACGCTGCTGGGCTGGGACGGCAACGACCGCATCACCAACAAAAAGCTGATCGATGTGCTGTACTTCGACAGCAAGGGGAACCCAAAGTTCGGTGACGGCATTTTCAAATACGACCGCAAGACGGTGAAGCGCGTGATCCTCGAATACAAGGCCGGGCTTTTCGTATCGCTGAAGTATGACGAAAGCAAGAACCGCATCGTGTTCGATCACTTATCGCCCGAGACCCCGCAGCTCGAAGGGCAATACCAGTTCTACGGTCCCGACTTCAGCTACGACTCCTTCGAGTTCCAAAAAGGCAAATGGATATTCTCGCAGGAAGTGGACGTGCATAACCCGAAAAAAGAAGAGGACAAGAAGTACAATACACCGCATTGAGGCAGCGGATCATTTAGCATTTTCCATATCTATTATTTTTTGTTGTTTCTTAGCGTACTTTGCGATCATTGGTGAAACCTAAAAAATAAAAATGACCCACTCTCTGCCTTAAGCCTGCGTATTCCTTTATTATTTAATTTTGCATCGGAATAATCCTTAAACCCAATGCCAACCCTAACCCAACCCCTTGTGAAAAAAGCGCACAACTTCTCTGCCGGCCCCGCGATCCTTCCCGCGGAAGTGCTGAAGCAGGCCTCCGAAGCGTGCATCAACTTCGACAACCTGAACCTGTCGCTGCTCGAAATATCGCACCGCAGCAAGAACTTCGAGAAAGTGATGGAGGAGGCACGGGCCACTGCGCTCGAACTGCTTGGCATCAAGTCGGGGTACAAAGCGTTGTTCCTTGGAGGTGGCGCAAGTCTCCAGTTCGCCATGGTGCCTTATAACCTGTTGCGCACCGATGGGTGTGCGGCTTATGTAAAGACCGGTGTGTGGGCCAGCAAAGCCATCAAGGAAGCGCAGGTGATCGGCAGTACCAAAGTGATCGCCTCATCGGAAGACAAGAAGTACACCTACGTTCCCAAAGGCTATGTGATCCCTACCGATGCGGATTACCTGCACATCACGTCCAACAACACGATCTACGGCACGCAGATGAAAAGCTTCCCCGAAAGCCCGGTGCCGGTGGTATGCGACATGTCGTCCGATATTTTTTCACGCAAGGTAGACGGCAATAAGTTCGGGCTGATCTACGCGGGCGCGCAAAAGAACATGGGTCCTGCGGGCACCACGCTGGTGGTGGTGAAGGAAGACCTGCTCGGCAGGACCGGGAGAAAGATGCTTTCGATGATGGACTACCAGGTGCACATCAAGGGCGATTCGATGTTCAACACGCCTCCCGTGTTCCCGATCTACGTGTCGCTGCTCACCATGCAATGGCTCAAGAAGAACGGTGGCATGGACTGGATCGAAAAGATCAACAGCGAAAAGGCGAAGACCCTTTACGCGGAGATCGACCGCAACACGATGTTCAAAGGCACCACCGAAAAAGAGGACCGTTCGAACATGAACGTTACGTTCGTGATGCACAAGCCGGAGCTGGAGCCGGAGTTCGACAAGCTGTGGAAGGGAGCGGGCATCAGCGGCCTGCGCGGACACCGCGATGTGGGCGGCTACCGGGCTTCGCTGTACAATGCGCTTACGCTCGACAGCGTGAAAGCGCTGGTGGAAACCATGCAGGAATTCGAACGGAAGTTCGCTTGATCACTCCGCCTTCACCACTTTCAGCACCGAAGAGGTCTTGCCCCCGTTCACCAGGCGGATAAAATACATCCCATTATCGAGCGATGAAGGCAGCTGCATTTTTCCTTCTCGGCTGCTGAGCCTGTTTTCCGATATCATCTTTCCGGTCACATCAAAAATGCGGAGGGCCGCATCCTCCTTCACCTCATCGTTGAGGAAGTATTCGACTTGTGACGCGGATGAGTATGGATTGGGGTACGCTGAAAGATGACCGGCCAGCTGCGAGGTCTCGTTCACGGAAAAACCGATGGGCACCAGCGCCACGTTCTGCACAGTCACGTTACCGTTCGTGAGCGACAGCGTATAGGTTTGCGTGATAAAGCCTGTTTTGGAGTACTGCACGGTGTAGGACCCAGCCGTTGCCAGGCCGGTGCCGTAATTTCCGTTGGCGGCCGACAGGTCGCTTGCATTCGTGCTCATGATCTGCACGCTCGCGCCCGAAAGCGGGTTGCCCGTGGCAAAGTTGGTGATGTTGCCCTCGAGGTAGCACGCCAGCACGTACGTGGGAGTGAGCGTGAACAATCCTTCGTTGATGTTGGTGACGAGTATCGTCCCCGAAGGCAGGTACGGGCAGGCTCCCCACGCACCGTCAAACCCGTTGCCGCTGCCGCTGTAGGTATCGTAGTAGCCCACTTCCACCAGGTTGGTGGGTCGGTGCCCGTCAAAGATGGCCACGCCATCGCGGTAATACGAGGTCACCACCCAGTCGTTCAGCACCTGCACGTTGTGCGGGATCGATCCAGAGCCGGGGTTGCTTTGAACGCGGTCGGTCTCAAAAACATTACCGAGGTTCGACACATCGTAGCACGTTACATAATCGTTGCTGGCCTCATCGGTGGTGAACAAATGCTTGCTGTCGTTGGTGAGCCAGCTGTTGTGCGTGAATGCGCCCGGTGTGCCGAAGGTCTGCAGCACTACGGGTGAAGCCGGGTTGCTCACATCCACCACGGCCACCTGCCCGGAGTAGATGTGGCAGGCATACATCGTGTCGTTGCGCACGTACCCATCGTGCACGTAGGCAATGTCATACTTGCCGAGGTAGATCGGGCTCATCGGGTTGGTGACCACATCGGCTATGATGGCGCCCTTGTTGCCGATGTTGCTCCCGTACAGATACACTTTTCCATTGGCGGTATGCAGGGCGTGAATGGAATTCAAGGTTTGAGAGTTGATGGTGGGTGTCCAGAATGTATCCGGCAGGTTGGTGCCCGGGAGATTGCGAAGGTCAACGATCTGGAGTCCTCCCCCGCCCTCGGTAACCACGTAAGCATACCGTCCCCACGTTTCCACTTCGCGCCACAGGCTGTTGGGGCCGGGGATCTGCTTTACCTCGAAAGGCGCTGCCGGGTTGGTCACATCCACGATGGAAAGGCCGTTGCTGGCTCCCACCAGCGCGTATTCCCTGCCTGTCGTATCTACATAGCTCCATACGTTGGCGCAGGTCTGCCCGCTGTACGGAAGATTTGCCTGGAACTGGATGTTCAGGCTTTGCGTGCGGGCAACAAAGGGCGCAAGGAGCAGCAGCGAGAGTAAAGTTCGTTTCATGGGCTTCTTTTTGGTGAAGGGGATATTTTCAGAAGACTAAGATATGGTATTTTATAAAATTACCCGGCATCACTTTTTCAAAACAATGTTCTTCACGATCTCGAAAACGTAATCGGTCTTGTCCATCACATTCACCGTTTCTTTGGTTTCCGGGTAACCGGGGCCTTCCACCTTCAGCACGTACTTGCCCGGCTCCACCGCAAAAAGATATTTTCCGGTCTTCGGGTTCACCTGCCGCGAATCGATCTCCTTGTTGGTTTTGGTGTTCACCAGCGTGATCTTCGCATTCAGGTCACCGCGCAGGCTGTCCGCGATCACAAACCCTTTGATCACAGACATCCGGTAGTCCTGGTCCTTGAACGTTACCCGGTAAATGTCGAGGTCGCCCAACCCTTCCTTCCGGTAGGCCGACAGGTAACCCGAGCTGCCGTTCGCGCTGGGAGCGAACTGCAGGTCATCGGAGGTGGTGTTCACCGGGTAGCCGAGGTTCACCACCTGCCCGGCCTCCTGCGTTTCGAGATCGAGCTGGCATTTGAACACATCGTACCCGCCCATGTTGGTGTGGCCTTCGGAAGAGAAGTAAAGTGTGTGCGTGGCTTCGTTGTACACGGGAAAGCGCTCGTTGTAGCGGGTGTTTACCGCTGGGCCGAGGTTGATGGGCATGCCCCAGTCACCGTTCGGAAGTTTTTTGATCTCGTAAATGTCATAGCCACCGCTCCCGCCCGGCCGGTCCGAAGAAATGAGCAGCACATCTCCTGCAGAAGAGAACCATCCTTCCTTCTCGTTGTATTTCGTGTTCACAAAACCCGTCAGCGGGTCGGTCTTCGGGAACTGCTTCAGGTCGGGCGGGGGCTTTTGCTTCGGACCCAGCGGCACCACGGGTTTCACTTTCAATGACGTAATGAAAAGATCGCCCGCGATCTCGTTCACTTCATCGTAAATGTAAACGAGCATGGTCTTTCCGTCTCCAGAGATGCATGCACATTGCTCATCAACGGGCGTGTTCACCGGCCCTTCCAGCTTCTTGGCCTTCATCCATTCCCCGTTCTTCACTTTCGCATAGTAAATGTCATCCGAAAAGAAACCGCCTGAGCTTTCGATGCCCGCGCGCGAGGTGGTGAAGTAGAGCGTGCCTTCATCGGCAGTCACGAACGGGAAAAAATCAGGAGCGGGGGAATTGATGTTCTTCCCCAGGTTCTCGAACGCAACGTTCACCGGCCTTTTCATGAACTGCCGGGCGTTATCGCAGTTCTCGATCAGGTGATCGGCCGCATCGTAGTTCTTCGAAGAGGTCTTCTGCCGGTAATCGTTAAAGAACTTTTGCGCTTTGTCGAGCTGGTTGGTGAACAGGTACGCTTTCCCGAGGTTGAGCAGCAGCTCATCGGTATAGCCGCCCATTTTGAACGCGCGTTCCAGGTAGGGTATGGCCTGCGAGCGGTCGCCATTGATGTTCAGGTAGCAGATGCCGATCTTTTCGATGTAGTCTTTGTTATCCTTGTCACCCTTGAGCAGGAGGAGGTAACCTTTAAGAGCCCGGTTGTAGTCGCCAAATTCAAAATACTGTTTGGCGGTGTATTTCTGCGCCTGCAGGATCCCGCACCAGCACAAAAGAAAACAGATGAGCCCTCTTTTCATAAACCGAAGGCTAAGTTAATTAATTACAGGCACAGCCGCAATTACCCATTTAAGTATGCATTGTCTCATTTTCGATTTTTTTACACGTATTGGAAGGGCTGTCACGCTGAGCGGAGTCGAAGGGTTGAGCGAAGGCCATCGTCACACGCTTCGACTCCGCTCAGCGTGACAGCGCTCTTTTTCAAACCGAAACACTACCTTTAAGTCAATTAGTTAACTTCGCCACCGTGGATATTGAAAAAATACTGGCTGAAAAAGTCGCGGATGGAGTGAAAGCCCTTTACGGGGAACCGTTCCCGATCGAAAAAATAATTTTCCAGCAGACCAATCCCGAGTTCGAAGGAGATATCACGCTCGTGGCATTTCCTTTTCTCAAGCTGTCCAAAAAGAAACCCGAAGAAACGGCCGGTGATATCGGGAATTACCTTAAGCAGCATTGCGCAGAAGTGAAAGAGTTCAACTGCGTAAAAGGATTTCTGAACCTCGTCATTTTCGATGCATTCTGGCTCAGTTATTTTTCAGCTGCGCAGCTCCCGCTTCCTGCACCGGTTAAGCAGCCGGGAACGGTGATGGTGGAATACTGCGGGCCGAACACGAACAAGCCCCTTCACCTGGGGCACGTGCGCAACATGCTGCTGGGATGGAGCGTGATCAAAATACTGGAAGCGAACGGGAACCGGGTGATCAAAGCGAACATCGTGAACGACCGGGGCATCCACATCTGCAAGAGCATGCTGGCGTGGCAGAAATGGGGAAATGGCGAAACACCTGGAAAGGCGGGAATGAAGGGCGACCACTTCATCGGTAAATATTACGTGTTGTTCGATAAAAAACTAAAAGAAGAAAAAGAAAAGCTCAGGGCAGAGGAAGAAAAGGATCTTCCGTTAATGAAGGAGGCCCAGGAACTGCTTCGCAAATGGGAAGCGGGCGATAAAGAAACCATCGATCTCTGGAAAAAGATGAATGCCTGGGTATATGAAGGCTTTGAAGAAACCTTCAAGGCGATTGGTGTTTCGTTCGACAAGATCTATTACGAGAGCGACATGTACAAGCTGGGAAAGAAAGTGGTGGAGGAAAATACCGGGAAGGTATTTATCAAACGAAGTGATGGCGCAGTGGTGGCCGACCTGAAGGCCGATAACCTGGATGAAAAGGTGCTGCTTCGCTCGGACGGAACCTCCGTGTACATCACGCAGGATATCGCCACGGCCGTGGAGCGGGTAAAAGATTATCCCGATCTGAAAAAGCTGATATACACGGTGGCGAACGAGCAGGAGCATCATTTCAAGGTGCTGTTCAGGATCCTGAAGAAGCTCGGCTACGATTGGGCCGACAACTGCTACCACCTTTCTTACGGAATGGTGGAGTTGCCCGAAGGGAAAATGAAATCGCGCGAGGGCACCGTGGTGGATGCCGATGACCTGGTGGCGGAGATGATATCGGAAGCAAAAAAAGTATCGGAAGAACTCGGCAAATGGGGCGATATGAGTACGAGTGAAAAAGAGAACCTCTACCGCATCGTGGGACTGGCCGCATTAAAATATTTTATTCTCAAGGTCGATCCGAAAAAGAAAATGCTCTTCAACCCGAAAGAAAGTATCGACTTCAACGGGAACACGGGGCCGTTCATCCAGTACACCTACGCGCGGATCCGCTCCATATTCCGGAAAGGAAATATCGACCCGGCTGCGGTCAAGTTCAGGGCAGAGCAGGTTACCATCAGCAAGCTGGAAAAGGACATCTTCAAATTGCTCTATGCTTATCCCGCTGTTGTGAAAGAGGCCGGGAAGAACTACTCCCCTGCCCTGGTCGCTAATTTCTCCTATGAATTGGCTTGTGCGTATAACGCGTTCTACCACGATATCCAGGTCCTGAAAGAGGAAGATGAATCGTTAAGGAATTTCCGGCTTGCACTTTCTGCAAAAGCGGGTGAGGTCATCAAACACGCCATGTGCTTATTGGGAATAGAAGTTCCTGAACGGATGTAAAATAAAAAGGGCCCCGTGTGGAGGCCTTCCTTTTGGTAGTGTCTCAGTTTGGATTGTCCTTGTCATGTCACTTCGAGTGTAGTCGAGAAGCGACACTTCTTCAAAAAACAAATTGAGACACTACCTTCCTTTTTCTCACTGTCATTAATTGCAATCCACCTCTTCCTGGCTGCCGATGCCGCCCAGCTTAACGCTGTTCTGGTAGCCGGCCCCGTTGTAATCCTGTGTAATCGTGAAATCCTGAATGGTGCAATGTCCATCGGGCCACTTGGCCAGCGCCATGATGCTGATGGCACGGTATAAAATTGCTCCCGTGAGCTGGTTGTGAATGATGCTCCAGTCTTCATCGGTGATCTTTATTTTCGTGAAGGTCTCCTTCCAGCCGTTCTCCTTGGCATGGCTGTTCATCTTCGCCAGCGCCTTGGCCTCCAGGTCGGGGTTGTTCATTTTCGTTTGCACGTTATTGAAGTTACGGCCCAGCTTGGTCTGCACGCCCGGCTTCTTAATGAGCGTAAACTCCCCGGTTGCCACCGGCACTTTCGTAACAGCCGAGTAATCCATTCCTCCCCACGCTTCCACCCGCACATTGTGCATCCCATCCGGAAGGGCATTGAGCGTCTTGAAGAAATCCTCGTTGTTCGATTCGGCATCCTCGCCTGCACCATTGATCGGGATCGTGAATGTGGTCTTGTTCTCCATTTCCCCGCTGAGCGTATTCTGCAGCAGCATCTGGCCGTCCTTCTGGTCATCGATAAAGACCTTCACCATGAATCTCCCTTCTGAATTTTTATTCGCATCGGGGAAACCGGCCAGGAAGGTCTTGTAGTTGACCATGCTCGTAGTCATGAACGCCCGGCCGTAGATGTTGTCGCCCAGGTTGAACTGTGTGGACAATTGGTCGCTGCCGCCATTGGCATCCACCCGCTTCTTCGCGAACACGATCCTGCCGACATTCTTTTTATGCAGGTCGCTCTTGATGCCTTCATCGGGTGTGTACATCGCCCCGTCCGCGCTGGTGTACGCCTGCGTGTTCTTCTTCTGCTCGTAGGTGAATTCTCCTGCGGCCGCAGGATAGTCCGGCACATAACCGAACGAATGCTGGGGCCATACTTCAATGCGGACGGTGTGCGTGCCCATCGTAGCATAGTACAGCGTAGACACGAAGTCCCCGTTGTTCTCCTTCGGGTCCTTCGAGCTGATCCCGATGGAAAAATTTGTTTTAGTGAGCTCTCCTCCATACATGTTGCCTTTGAACAGCGGCATCTCTTCCCCGTCAAAGTAGGCAACCACGATCATCGAGCCCGTCTCGTTGTAATGCGCTTTCGTATCGCTAAGGTCCTTGGTGTTGTAGACCTTGTAATTCACAACGGCTGTTTCGAGGAAGGCCTGCGCGTAGATGTTGTCATCGGAGCTGAACGTATTGGCGGCCTGCGTCACGGGGCCGTTCGCATCAATGGCCGCCTTCGAAAAAACAACTTTACCAATGTTGTTCTTGTGCAGGTCGCCTTTGATCCCGTCATCGTTGTGGTAATAGCTGTTGCCGTATTCATTTGCGCCATCCGCATGGGTAAAGTACCGTTCGCGCTTTTCTTTTTTGTTCAGCTCCGCCAACTCGCCCGAGCGGTCGGCAAGCATGGAAGAAACGGTGCCGGTGGTCTTCTGCGTGGTGGATGGTGTGGTGGAAGATCCAGAATTCGTTGGCACGGAAGGCTGGTCACTCACACCGATCTCTTTTTTTGCCTTCTCCTTCAGCTTGTTAAGGTTCAGTTGGGCCGGGGCACTGATGCACGCAGCAGCAATGGCGGCAAAAACGAATATTTTCTTTTTCATAACGGTTTGACCTTTTAAATGGAACCCATCAAAGCGCAGCCGCTCTTTTATTCATCTCTTCAATACGTTTGATATTATTATCCGTATTGATCTTGGCATTGTTGAGCGCCTTGACCGAGGCGTTTGTATTTTTGGTGGCCTTGATCACCTTTGTCTTGGGACTGATGTTCTTGGCCGCAGCGGGCATTCCCTTGGAGCTTTCCAGGAGATCGGCCGTTTCCTTCTGCTGGCGCAGGGCTTCCTTGCCGGAAGCTGCAAGCCGGCTCTTGATCGCATCCACCTCATCTTTCTTGCGCTCCTTCGGATCGATCTTCTCCAGCCTGCTCAACTCAACGGTAGCCGCATCCAGGTCGTTGCTCATGCGTGCCGAAGAGCCGTAGTTATCGAATGCGCTGTTCTTGAATCCATCCAGGCTGGCATCGCCAACATCGGACGGGCGTGTAACGGCCTCCACACTTTCTTTCTTCTTCTCCTTTTTCTCTTCCTGGGCAGTTGCCGTTTGAAAGGCAAACGCAGCTGCGAAAAGCAGCGTCCAGGATATCAATGTCGTTTTCATAAATTGTTTTGTTTTTTAAAGTTTGCCAAAGGTATATTTATAGTAATCTGTATAATTGACCGCAGTAAGATTTCTTTTGCCTTTTCGACAAACCTCGGATTAACTTCGATGAGTTTACGGATCGCGCTCCGGGGTCAGGCCCATTTCTGAAGCTCGATGATGTTGCCCTCCGGATCGGAGATATAAATAAAGGTGAGCTCACCCACGCCTTCCACCCGTTTATGCGTGATCTCCCCAACTTTTTGCGCGCCATGCTCAAGGGCTAAGGCAAGCGTACGGCTAACATCATCCACCTGGAAAGCAATATGGCGATACCCTTTATGGTTGGCGGCCGGTTCGGGAAGACCGACCATCTCTGAGAACTGGTATATCTCGAGCGTGGGGCCGCTCGTTCCGTAGCCGGGAAGCAAGAGGTGAACGCCTTCCAGTGCGGCATTTTTCACTCCTGTTCCTTTAGCGAGCCATTCCCCGGCCTGCTTTCGCTGGGGAGGAACGGGAACGCAGTAAAAAACCTCCTGGTAAAAAATGGAAAGCCTTTTCCAATCGGAAGCAATGATGTTGGTATGTGCGTAACGGACGCTCACGGGTGCTTATTAAAAAAGCCACCTGTTGCGTAGATGGCTTTTGTAGCGAGGGAGGGGGTCGAACCCTCCACCTCAGGGTTATGAATCCTGCGCTCTAACCACCTGAGCTACCTCGCCAGAATTTTAAAAGGACGCAAATATACATTGATTTTGAAAACACAAGCAGATGGAGCCTAATCACGATCGGGCAGTCCTAAAAAACCTTAAAAAAAACTTGTCGAAACGGATTTTTCATATATTGCCCGAAATTTCAGCTCAGCCTGATGGCCAAGAAACTGAAAAAGAAAACGGTCAGATCAAAGCCGGCAAAAAAGAAACCGGCCCGGAAAAAATCATCCACGCCTTCGCGCAAAACAGCTGCGAAGGCTGCGAAGAAGCCTGCGCCAATCAAGAAAGCTGCTAAGAAAAAGGAACTGGTCTCGGTAAAAGTCCAACCTGTAAAGGTTAAAGTAAAAGAGATCAAAAAGCAGCAGCCCTTAACCGCGAAGCCCCAGAACGTAATTACCCCATTGTCCAAGCCCGAGCGGAAGCCGAAGGAAAAAAAGATCAAACGGGTGTATATGCCCTACTCTCCCTTTGAGGTGAAGGATGTGCCGGAAAAACCTCCCGTGAGCAGCCTGCCCGAACCCGCAGGAAAGTTCACCCTCGAATATATTTTCAACTGTTCACCCGATCTCCTCTACCATTACATGAGCTCTCCCGATGCGCTGCGCGATTGGTTTGCCGACAGCGTGCATTATAAGGACGGCATATTTTATTTTCAATGGGATAAGACCGAGCAGCGCGCGCAAATGATCAGCCGCAAAGAGCCCGAGCACGTACGCTTCTCTTGGCTCGACAGGCCGGGATACTACTTCGAGCTGCGCCTGAACCGCGATGACCTGACCAACGAAACCGCCATGCTGGTGACCGACTTTACCGATGACAACGACTTTGAAGGGGCCAAGCTGGTCTGGGACAACCAGGTCGGCCGGCTCCGCTCGGTGATCGCTTCCTTCTGAACTTTTCTTCATTAATTTTGCCGCAAATCCTTCAGTGAAAGAGATCTTACGATCCAACCGCGCATTCTATATTCCATTCCTGGCCTGGATGGCTGCAGGAGGAACCGTACTGCTGCTTTTCGGAAAAGCGCCCATTCACCTCTTCTTCAACCATTATCACTCCCCCTTTTTCGACCAGGTATTCGTTTACCTCACGTTCCTCGGTGATTTCACAACGGTACTGGTGGTGATCATCCTGCTACTCTTCGTAAAGTACGGCCATGCCCTGCTTGTGGCATCCGGCAACATTATTTCAGCGCTGATCGCGCAGGGGCTCAAGCATTTCATTTTTCCCGATGTGGTGCGCCCGAAGGAATTTTTCCGCGACACCGCACAGCTTTACCTGGTGCCGGGTTACGAGAACTGGTCGTACTATTCCTTTCCGTCCGGCCACACCACGGCCGCTTTCACATTGTACCTCTGCCTGGCGTTCGTAATGAAGCGGCCGGGCTGGAAGCTCTTCTTCTTCTGCCTTGCCCTGCTGGTCGGCTATTCGCGCGTGTACCTGTCGCAGCACTTCCTGAGCGACATCTATGCGGGGAGCATCATCGGCACGCTAACGGCCACGATCGGGTATTATCTTATACGCAAACCGATGGAGGAAAAGAGGTGGATGGGAAGTTCGCTCAGGAAAGCGATGCTGCCTTAAGCTCCTTTCCGGATGCGGCCCGCTCTTCGTAGATCTTCCGCTTCATCATTCCCCACTTGCACAGGCGGTGCTTCAGCGAAACGCTTAGGCATCCCAGGCCATACTTCATGCTGCGCGAGAAGTTGATGGAGCTGGCCTCTTTGAAATACTTGGTGGGGCAGGTCACCTCCGCGATCTGGAATCCCGCATAAAAGATCTGCGAAAGCATCTGGTTGTCGAACACAAAATCATCGCTGTTGGCCTCGTAGTTGATCTTCAGCAGCACCTGCCTCGAAAATGCGCGGTACCCCGTATGGTACTCGGAAAGCTTCTGGCCGATAAGTATATTCTGCGAAAGCGTGAGGAACCGGTTAAATACATATTTGTAAAAAGGCATTCCGCCCTTGAGCGCGCCTTTCCCCAATATCCTCGAGCCCAGCACCACGGGATACAATCCGTTCGCAATGATATCGGCCATGGCCGGGATGAGCCTGGGCGTATACTGGTAATCGGGATGGAGCATGATCACGATATCGGCCCCGAGCTCCAGCGCCTTGTTGTAACAGGTCTTCTGGTTGCCGCCATAGCCCTTGTTCTTCTCGTGGCGTATCACGTGGCGGATGCCGATCTGCCGAGCCACTTCCACCGTGTTATCACGGCTGCAATCGTCCACCAGCACCACATCGTCCACAATGGAGAACGGGATCTCGCTGTAGGTCTTCTCCAGCGTGAGCCCCGCGTTGTAAGCGGGCAGGACCACCACCAGTTTTTTACCGTTGATCATCGTAACAAAAATAAAAATAAAATCCATCCTTGGGCGTTATCCTTATCTTTGCTTGAAATGAAAACGGTTTACCGCTACATACTCCGTTCGTACATCCCCCCTTTCATTGTCACCCTGATCATTGCCATCTTCATCCTGTTCATGCAGTGGCTGTGGAAATACGTGGACGACCTGATCGGGAAAGGATTGGAATGGACCGTGATCGCCAAGCTGTTCTTCTGGGCATCGCTGCTGGTGGTTCCCTGGGCCCTGCCGCTCGCCATCCTGATGTCGGCCGTGATGACCTTCGGCAACATGGGCGAAAGCTACGAGCTGGTGTCGCTCAAGGCCTCCGGCATGAGCCTGCAGCGCATCATGCGCCCGCTCATCGTGCTCGCATTCCTGCTGGCCGTTGCAGGCTTCTTTTTCCTGAACAATGTGCTGCCCTACGCGAACCTCAAAGGCGGATCGCTCATCTACGATGTGCAGCAAAAAAAGCCCGAGCTGAACCTGAAAGAAGGAGTTTTTAATAACGAGATCGATGGATACGTGATCAAGATCAACAGCAAGAACCCGGTGACCGGCATCCTGCACGGCATCACCATTTACGACCACACCGCCAACCGGGGCAACAACAAGGTGATCTTTGCCGACAGCGGCTCGATGGCCATGAGCCGTGACGGGATGTTCCTGCTCCTGAACCTCTATCGCGGCAGCAGCTTCGAAGAGATGGTGAACAGCACCGATGCCAGATACTACCCGCTCATGCGCTCGCGGTTCGAGCGGCAGGCGGTACGCATCGATCTTTCTTCGTTCAAGTTCCGGAAAACGGACGAATCGCTGTTCAAGTCGAACTACGAGATGCTCAACCTTTCGCAGATCGATGACTTCATCGATTCGCTCAAGCAGCAGCGCGTAAAGCGCATCGAGAACTTCTCGAAAGCCGTTTCGGAGCAGCGCAGCTTCATTCCGCCCAGGTCCGTACCGCCCGGCCAGCAGCCCGGCAAAGTTGAACCGCATCTGCGGCATTTCAGCCAAGCCGATGCGATCGAGCTGGCGCTGAACAATGCGCGGAACCGGAAGCAGATGATCGAATCCGCGATGCAGGACATCAAATGGATGGAAGAGCCCATCAACAAGCTGAAGGTGCAGTGGCACAAGAAGCTGTCCATGGCGCTCGCCTGCCTGGTGATGTTCTTTGTAGGCGCTCCCCTGGGAGCCATCATCCGCAAGGGCGGGCTGGGGATGCCGGTGGTGGTGTCGGCTGTTTTTTTCCTGGTCTTCTACGTGATCTCCATCATTGGCGAAAAGGCAGCGGACTCCATGACGATACCGCCTTACATCGGCCTGTGGATCCCGCACATGGTGCTGATCCCGATCAGCATCATACTGACGCGGAAGGCCACGGCCGACTCTGCACTTTTCAACATTGATATTTACACCCGACCTTTCCGCAGGCTGCTGCGGCTCGACAAAATCTCCGCAGAGACATGAAGGTCCTCTTCCTTTGCAACAAGTTTCCCTACCCGCTGAAGGACGGGGGCGCGATCGCCACATTCAACCTCATTCGGTCGTTCTCGAAGCTCGGCCACCAGGTGACCGTGCTGGCCATGAACACTTCGAAGCACCGGGTCGACACGGCCGGCCTTCCCCGTGCAGTGAGCAGTCTCGCGCGGTTCATCGCTGTGGATGTCGATAACCGGGTCAATCTTTTTGCAGCAGCCTGGAACCTGCTGCTGAACCGTTCTTATAACGTACAGCGGTTCGTATCGGTGCCGTACAACGACAAGCTGATCGGCCTGCTCCACGAGGAAGAGTTCGACCTGGTGCAGCTGGAAGGACTGTACCTTTCACTCTACGTGGAAACAGTGCGGGCATTCTCTTCAGCAAAGATCTCGATGCGCGCGCACAACGTGGAGCATCTCATCTGGAAAAGAATGGCGGAAACGGAAAGTAGTTTTGCAAAGCGCGCTTACCTATCGGTCCTGGCCAGCCAGTTAAAGACCTATGAAAGGGAACGAGTGAACAAGTACGACCTGGTGGTACCGATATCGGATGCAGACGCAAAGCTGTTTGCAGGCATGCAATGTGACCTGCCCATGCACGTGTGCCCGGCCTCGTTCGATGCGAATGTGCTGCATCCCGCGCCCCTGCCCGCACAGCCCTCGCTCTTCTTCATCGGTGCGCTCGACTGGATGCCCAACCTCGAAGGATTGAACTGGTTCCTGCGGCAGGTTTGGGGAAAGCTCCACCTGGAATTCCCTCAGCTCACCCTGCACATTGCCGGCCGGAACACTCCCGGGCACATCAGGTCGCTTGAGGGGAAGGACAATATCCATGTCGCAGGTGAAGTGGAAGAGGCCCACACGTTCATGCGCTCTCAAGGCATCATGATCGTACCGCTTTTGTCCGGCAGCGGCATGCGTGTCAAGATCATCGAAGCGATGGCCATGGGAAAGCCCATTGTGTCCACAACCGTTGGGGCCGAGGGCATCGGTGCGGAGCATGGCAAGCATATCCTCCTGGCCGACCAGCCGGAAGAATTCGCAGCCGCGATCAGGAAATTAATGGCCGAAGAAACATTCAGGAGCGCCCTCGGGGATCAGGGTGCTGAACTTGCACGTTCGAAATACGAAGCAACGAAGACCGCGATCGACCTGCTCTCCTTCTACAACACGCATCTCCACAGCTGAACCATTTCCGCTTTTTTCCCGTTTAACTAAGCCAGGAATGGTCAATTATTACGATATACTCGGCATTCCCGTGCATGCAACGGGAGAAGATATCAAAAAGGCATTCCGCGCAAAAGCCAAGCTCTTTCACCCCGATGTGAACAACTCGCCAGAGGCCGGCAGGCTCTTCCAGCTTATGAACGAAGCATATGAAATACTTTCGAACGAGAGTAGGCGTTATCTCTACGACCTGAAGCTGAAGTATAACATCGAAACGAAGACAAGAATATTCGGAACGAACCACCCTTCGAAGAAATACGGAACACACAGGAAGCGCGACCCTCATTTTCACTACAAGTGGGGGAGCTTTGCAGCAAACCACCGCAGGGAACATTACGACATGCGCAAGCGCAATCCCTTCGTATACTATTCGGTCTTCGTGCTGGGACTGTTCTTCGGCTTCCTGCTCTCCATGATCACCATCGGGTTCGTGTCGTACCGGTTGTGGAATCCAGCCTTCCTGCTTTTTCTCATCCCGGGTGTGATCATCATCAACGGAGCCTGGAACGGCCTTTCCGGAAAAGAAAATAACCTTGCCGATTATTTCGGCAAGGTTAAGAAGCTTTTTTCAGGAAAAAGGAAAGGTTAGACCTTGTACATCCAGCTGTGAACATCCGCCATTTTTCCCCTGCGGATATCATCGAGCTGTTTTTTGATGCGGCTGCCCAGGCTTTTGTTCGTAATGGGCGGAAGCTGGTAGTCCTTGCCATTGTATCCGAACAGGCAGACCGGTGCGATCGTGGCAGCAGTGCCGGCCCCGAAGATTTCCTGCAGCGTTCCTTTGTTCTGTGCATCCACCAGCTCGTCAACGGATATCTTGCGCTCTTCCACCTTCACGCCCAGGTCGCTGGCGATGGTGAGTACGCTGTCGCGCGTCACTCCTTTCAGGATCGTATCGTGGAGCTGGGGCGTGACCAGCGTATCGTTGATCACTACCATCACGTTCATCGTGCCCGACTCTTCGAGATACTTGTGTTCGTAGCCGTCCGTCCAGATCAATTGATTGTAGCCTTTCTGCTGAGCAAGCCGGGTGGGATAATGCGACCGGCCGTAGTTGCCGGCTGTCTTTGCAAATCCCACACCACCGGGCACCGCGCGGGTGAACTTGGTTTCCACCAGCACCTTCAGCGGCTGGGAATAATAGGCTCCCACAGGTGAGGTCATGATGATCAACGAATAGGTATCCGATATCTTCACCCCGATATGGGCTTCGGTAGCGAAGAGCAAGGGGCGTATATATAAGGAACAACCGTCTTCCTGCGGCACCCAGCTCGAGTCGAGCCTCATCAGCTTGATCAGTGCTTCCATGAACAGCTCCTCGGGAAGAGTGGGCATGGCCATGCGCTCGGCCGAAACATTCAGCCGCTTGAAGTTCTCCAGCGGGCGGAACATGTAGATGTCACCGTTCTCGTAACGGTACGCTTTCATTCCTTCGAAAATGGATTGCCCGTAGTGCAGTGCCGAAAGAGCAGGGCTTACCTGGAAACTGCCGTAAGGAACGATGCGCGGCTCGATCCACTGTTCACCGTTGAAATCCGAAACAAACATGTGATCGGAGAAATATTTTCCGAAGCCCAGGTTCTTACGGTCAACTTCAGCCAGGCGGGTTTTGGCGGCCTTCTGAACCTTGATCTGAATCGTATCGGCAAGCATATCCATTGGATTTGGTTTTCTCAAAAATAGGAAGAATTGTTGTTCCCTGCAATGAGGATTTGCAAAATTGTTATTTATTTTTTAACCACCATATTTATTACCGGGTTTTTTAGCCGAAGGTTGCATTTTTATAGTAGAATTTGGCTTTTTTAGGGTACTATTGCTAATTTTACATCTGCGATGTCCATAGCGGGAATCTTAAAAAAGCACTGGGGCTACGATGCGTTCCGGCCCTTGCAAGAAACGATAATCCAGTCGGTGCTGGAAGGTATAGATACTCTTGCGCTGCTGCCGACCGGTGGCGGCAAAAGCATCTGTTTCCAGGTGCCGGCCCTGGCAAAAGAGGGTCTGTGCATCGTAGTCTCCCCGCTGATCGCATTGATGAAGGACCAGGTGGAAAACCTGAAGAAAAGAAACATACGTGCCGTTGCGGTCACCTCGGCCATGCACAGGAACGAGATGGATGTTGCGCTCGATAACTGCGCGTACGGCAGTTACAAGTTCCTTTACGTTTCACCCGAACGGCTGGCAACGGACCTGTTCCGTGAGCGGCTGAAAAAAATGAATGTAAGCCTGCTGGCAGTGGACGAAGCGCATTGCATCTCGCAGTGGGGCTACGATTTCAGGCCGAGCTATCTCCGGATCGCGGAGCTCCGCGAAATGCTCCCCCGTGTGCCCGTGCTGGCGCTTACGGCAACGGCCACCCCGGTTGTTGCCAAAGACATTCAGAAAAAACTTCTTTTCAGTAAGGCGAATCTCCTGAAAAAAAGCTTCGAAAGAAAGAACCTGGCTTACGTGGTGCAGAAGGAAGAGGATAAGCAGGCGCGCCTGCTCAAGATCTGCGCCAAAGTAAGCGGAACGGGCATCGTGTACGTCCGCCACCGGAAGAAGACAGAAGAAACTGCAAAGTTCCTGAAGCGCCATCTCGTTGCGGCCGATTTCTACCACGCGGGGCTGGGGGCCAAAGAGCGCGATGAAAAGCAAACGGCCTGGATCAAAAACAAAACGCGGGTGATCGTGTGCACGAACGCGTTCGGCATGGGCATTGACAAGCCCGATGTACGGTTCGTGGTGCATCTCGACCTGCCCGACTGCATCGAAGCGTATTTCCAGGAAGCGGGGCGCGCGGGGCGTGATGAGAAAAGATCGTATGCCGTGCTGCTCTACAGCGAAACCGATAAGCTCAACCTGCAGCACAACCTGGAGCAGGGCTTTCCACCAGCAGACGAAATAAAGAAGATCTACCAGGCTCTTGGAAATCATTTTCAGCTTGCCATAGGTGCAGGTGAAAATGCCGTGTTCGATTTCGACATACAGGATTTCAGCCGGGCCTATAAACTGCATGCCGGCACCGTTTTCCACGCACTGAAGTTCCTCGAAAAAGAAGGATACCTTGTGCTGGGCGACTCATGGTTCCAGCCTTCGCGCATTAAGTTCATCATCGGCAAGCAGGGATTGTACAATTTCCAGGTCGCTTCCCCGAAGTTCGATGCGTTCATCAAGCTGCTGCTTCGCTCATACGGTGGAGAAGCATTCGGGGATTTCGTGCGGATCGATGAAGCGGAGATCGCCAGGCGCGCAGGCTGCAAGGAAGCTGAGGCGGTGGAAATGCTGAAACAGCTCGATCGGTCGGGCGTGATCGCATATGCTCCGCAAAGCGAAACACCACGCATCACATTCACGTTGCCGCGGGCCGATACCCGGAACCTGAAGCTCTCGAAGGAAAATTATTCCACGCTTAAGGCGCGGGCACAGGAACGCATGGCAGAGATAACCCGTTACGCCTCCTCCGCGCGCACCTGCCGAAGCCGGATGCTGCTCGCTTACTTCGGGGAAACCGATGTGAAGGATTGCGGAGTGTGCGATGTATGCATCGAAAAAAGAAAGAAAGAGCTCTCGTCCGAGGAGTTTCAAGCGATCTCGGGCGAACTGAAGCACCTGCTGGGAAAGAAGAGGTTCCCGTTGCAGGAACTGGTGGGATCCGTTAAAACAGCGCGGGAAACCAAGACGCTGCTGGTGATCCAGTGGATGATCGACAACGATGAGCTGCGCTACGATGAAGCGAACAAGCTGCAGCTGAAAAAATGAAGCTCGGCAGGGATTTTTACCGGAGAGCGGATGTGGTGCAGGTCAGCAGGGACCTGCTGGGCAAGGTATTGCTCACCAAAATGAACGGCACGGTTACGGCCGGCATCATCACCGAAACGGAGGCCTATGCAGGCGCATCCGACCGGGCTTCGCACGCGTATGGAGGCAGGCGCACCGCGCGCACCGAGATCATGTATGCAGAAGGCGGAACCGCTTACGTTTACCTGTGCTACGGCATCCATCACCTGTTCAACATCGTCACCAATAAAAAAGATGTACCTCATGCCGCGCTGGTACGCGCAGTAAAACCGATAGAAGGAATCCCGCTGATCCTAAAAAGAAGGAAAAAGCACCTGCTTAACCCGAAGATCGCAGGCGGGCCGGGAACCGTTTCCGAAGCGCTGGGCATCCGTACCGCGCACACGGGCACCGACCTGCTCGGAAGAACGATCTGGCTGGAAGACCGGGGAATCACCATAAAGGAAAAAGACATCGTCACCGGGGAGCGCGTTGGGGTGGACTATGCGGGAAAAGATGCGCATCTCCCATACCGGTTCATTGCTAACCTGTAATTTTTTCTATCTTCGTTCACCAAAATAATTATCATGAAAAAAGTTCTTCTCCTCTCCTGCTCTGCTTTTGTGGTCAGTTGCTTTTCGCAGCCGTCTTCTTTCACTTCCCGCGGTCCCGGTGGCGGGGGCGCGCTCTTCTCGCCCAGCTTCAGCCCATCAAATCCCAACGAGCTGTACGTGGCCTGCGACATGAGCGAGCTCTTCCATACAACGAACCTGGGAACAAGCTGGAGCACGCTGCCTTTCCAGAAGATACAGGGCGGCAACTTTTCCCAGGTGCAATTCACGAACAATGCGCTGATCCAATATTGCATTAACTATGACCAGGGACTGAAAACACCGTGCAAGAGCACCGATGGCGGTGTGAACTGGGCTCCCCTTGCGGGTGATCCAACCAGCGGAGATACGTGGCACCTGCTGGCCGACATCAACAATTCCAACAATGTGATCGTTTCGAACTACAACCAGCTTTGGTTCTCCGGCAATGGCGGCACCAGCTTTGCGCTGAAATACACTTCTTCTAACGTGAACGGCCTGCACATCGGTGGGGCCTTCTTCGATAACACGAACATCTACGTAGGGACCAATGACGGCATGCTGATCTCGCTGAACTCTGGAACCAGCTTTACGATCAGCGCGCTGACCGGTGTAACGAACGGGAACGTAATCCTTTCCTTTGCCGGAGCCAAGCAAACCAACACCACGCGGTTCTTTATTGTCACAGCAGCCGCTGCCAATGTGTACAACGGGATCCCCGGCAGCGATTACTGGACAACGGCCACGGGCGTGTACTCGATGGATTACGGCCTCGGCAACTGGGTGAACAAGACCTCGAACCTTAATCTTGCCACCGATTTTCCGTTCTATGTTGCGATGGCGCAGAACGATATTTCCACGGCTTACCTCGGAGGATCGAACTCCGGCAGCGTGCCCACTGTTTTCAGGACCACGAACGCGGGAACAACCTGGTCAAACGCATTCACCGCGGCCGGTAACGGGAACATCATTACCGGCTGGTGCGGGCAAGGCGGTGACCGCGGGTGGAGCTACGAAGAGTGCGCAGAAGGATTTGCCGTATCCCCGGTGGACAAAAATAAGATCGTCATCTCTGGCTTCGGTTTCGTGCACATCTCCACCGATGGCGGAACAAGCTGGAACCAGAGGTATGTCGACCCGCTCGATCAGCACCCGGCAGGCAGCAACACGCCTCCGAACATGAGTTACCACAGTATCGGGCTGGAGAACACCACCTGCTGGCAGGTGTTCTGGATCAACAACACGAACATGTATGGCGCCTATTCGGACATCCGCGCAGTGCGGAGCAACGATGCAGGCCTTTCGTGGAGCTTCAACTATACGGGCAGCACCGCCAACAGCACGTACCGCCTGGCAAAGCATTCCAATGGGACCCTGTTCGCGGCCACCTCGAACATTCACGACATGTACCAGAGCACGCGCCTGCAGGACGCGATACTGGATGCGGCTGACGCCAACGGCCGGATAATCTCGTCCGTGGATAACGGGGCCACCTGGCAGCAGGTGCACTTTTTCAATCATCCTGTCTTCTGGATCGCACTCGATCCCAACAACCCGAACCGGGCTTACGCCAGCGTGATCCATTATGCAAATGGAACGGGAACAGGCGGAGTATATCGTTGCGACAACCTGCTGAACCTTTCCACTTCTACCTGGACATTGCTTCCCAACCCGCCCAACACCGAAAAGCACCCCGCCAGCCTGGTCGTGCTGAATGATGGTAAGCTCGTGGCCACCTATTCGGGCCGAAGGGACGGTGCCGGTGTGTTCACACCGAGCTCGGGCGTTTTCATCTACGACCCCAACTCCAACACCTGGAGCAACGTAACGGACAACGGCATGAAGTACTGGACCAAGGATATCGTAGTGGATCCGAACGATGCGCTGCAGAACACCTGGTACGTGGGCGTATACAGCGGCTGGGGCGGCCCGCCTAACGGATTAGGCGGGTTGTACAGGACCACGAACCGCGGCACCACCTGGACCAAGCTCACCGGTTCGCAGTTCGACCGGGTGGAATCGTGTACGTTCAACCCGAACAATGCGAACGAGATCTACCTGTCCACTGAAACGCAGGGGCTGTGGATGAGCGGCAACATCAATTCCATGACACCTTCATTCTCCCTGGTGAGCAGCTACCCCTTCCGCCAGCCGGAAAGAATATTTTTCAATCCTTATAACTCAAATGAAATGTGGGTATCCAGCTTCGGGCACGGCATGATGGTAGGGAGCATGACCGCAACCGGCATGGCGCAAGCTGCAAATGCAGGGACTTTCCGTGTGTATCCGAATCCGAGCAACGGAATGATGAACCTATTGACAAAAGAAAAAGGGGAGCTGAAGATCTACGATAGCACTGGACAGGAAGTGTACAGCGAGATGATCGAACCTGGCGAACATCGTATCGATCTGAAAGTGCCGAGCGGAATTTACCTGCTGAGATGCGGGAACATGGCCCAAAAGATCGTGATACAGCGATAATTATTTTTTACTGTACGGAAAAATTTCACGGTGTAAAAAAAAGCTTATTTTTGCGCCTCTTTAAAATTTTGGTCTGGTAGTTTCCGCTATAGGCGGACCAGCCTTTGGCTGGCAGCTGTTTGGTTTACGTTCGGTAATTATCAGTAAGAAAAAGGAATTAAATACGGTCTGGTAGTTCAGCTGGTTAGAATACGTGCCTGTCACGCACGGGGTCGCGGGTTCGAGTCCCGTCCAGACCGCAAATAAAAGACTCATTGTCAAATAAATAAATGAGTCTTTTTTATTTTATAGTTTAAGTGATTGCTTGCTCAATTAATGAGGCGCTCCCGCCTTCGCCTTCATTGCATCGATATCCTGCTGGCTGATGTTGTACCCGAGGCTGCGCGCCTGTAAAGCATTGTTATACGCGTTCATGAAATCGCCTTTCGCATTGTACGAGATCGCCTTCATGTAATAAGCCTTGGCATTCTTAGGATCGCGCTTCAACACCTGGTCGAACTGGACGATCGCCTCGTCAAACTTTTGCAGCTTATAGCAGGCCACCCCGATATTGATCATCGCATCCAGGTGATTGGGCTGCAGCTCCAGCACTTTTTTGAAGTCCTTCATCCCTTCTTCGGGCCTGTTCAGGTTATCGGTGTAGATCCCGCCACGGTTCAGGTAGGTCATGGCATCGCCCGGGTTCAGCCCGATGGCTTTCGAATAATCTTTCACCGCTTCGTTATACATCTGCTTGTGGCTGTATGAAACACCCCGGTTCACATACAGGCGATAGTACGCAGGGTCTATGCCTATCCCCTTCGTCAATTCCGAAATGGCCTCATCGTACCTGCCGTTCAGGTTCAGCACATAACCGTACTGGTTGAAGTGCGCGGGAGAATTCGGATTCAGTTCGGTCAATCTCCGGCTATCATCCAGCGCGGCTTGCAGGTCGTTCGCATCGAGGTACGCGAACGACCGGTCGCTGAGCGGTGCTTCGGCCTTCGGATATTTCTCCAGCACATCGGTCCACAGGGTGATGCTGTCCTTCCATACGCTCATACGCCTGAACGAGATCACCGAAAAGACAACCAGCGCACCGAGAATAATGTAGTTGATCGTTTTGTTGTTGTGAACGGAAAATATCCGGCCGGCTATGAAGAAGAGGCCGATATATGGAACATAGGTATAGCGTTCAGCGATCATTGTCTTTCCGACCGGAAGGAATTGCAACACAATGGATATGGCGAACAGAAAAAATAAAAGTCCAAAAACAAAATCCTTGCTGGCTCGCTGCTTAACAAATGCATAGATGGCAAAAGCCAGAATCAAGACAGGCGACAGATAAACAAGCAGCGGAAGCGTTCCTCCTTCATTAAAATAATAAGGATGAAAGGCCGAGAGCGTGAACGGGACAATAGCTTTGACCACATACAGAAGCAGCCCGTAAGATCCGAAGAAGATGCTCTGGCTGAAAGGGATTTTTATTTCATTGACCGCAGCAATGGATTTTTGAGCCTGCACGGCAATGAGACCGAACACGAGCGCGAGGATGAAGAAGGGTATCTTTTCAAGGATAACTTTCCTACCGGGCTTTCTGCCGAGATAAAAATCGACAAGCAGCAGGATGGGCGCCAGCACCACCGCCTGTCCCTTGGACAGAATGGAAAGCAAAAAAAGCCCGATCGAATAAAAAAGGAGCTTGATCTTTAGCGTATCGGTATACCGGAGGTACACGATCAGCGATGCCAGGAAGAAAAAAGTATAGAGCACATCCTTGCGCTCCGATATCCAGGCCACCGATTCAACGTGCATCGGGTGAAGCCCGAACAAAGCCGCTGCCACACCGGCCGATCTTACGTCCCGCCCGGTGAGCCGGTAAATGAACAGCAGCACCAGCAGCGTGTTCGCAAGATGCAGAAGGAGATTGGTGAAGTGGAACGTTTGCGGCTTAAGCTCCGTAAGACTGTATTCGATGGCATAGCTCAGGATAGCGAGGGGGTGATAATTCCCCATGACAAATCCACCGGGGACCGAGAACATCTTTCCCACATTTTCGCCCGAAAGGCTTTTCACCATCGGGTTCTCCTTCAGGTAGCTGTTGTCGTCCCAATTGGTAAGCTGGTTGTTAAAGGACGGAACGTAGACAATGAAAGTAAGGAGGAGGATGCCCGCAGCGATAAGCTTGATATTGGCGGGAGAAGACTTCTGCTTTGATTTGTTTACCTTCTTCAAGCTGTACGAATAGCGAAAGGTACGAATATACGAATTCGTTCCACTGCATTTTCACTACATCACTGCATCCGGATCCGTTTAAGCAGGTAAGGGAGGAGAACCTGCTCGAAGCCCATGTTGATGTCGGCATCTACAAAGTCGATGCGGTACTGCGCGCAGCGGAGCATAAGCTCCTTTTTATATGCAGCAACAGCCCGCACATAGTTCTCCTTCATTTCGTTCGGGTACACTTTCAGCTCTTCCCCGGTCTCCATATCAACAAAGCGATACGGGCGGTTCTCGAACTCGAACTCCAGCTCCTTGCTTTTGTCCACCACGTTGAACAGGATCACTTCGTGCTTGTTGTAGCGCAGGTGCTGAAGTGCCGAAAAAAGCTCATCGCGGTTGTCGCGGCTATCGAACATATCACTGAAAATGACAACCAGCGAGCGTTTGTGGATGGATTCAGCGATCTCGTGCAGCGCCTCCACGGCAAATGTTTTTTTCCTTACCTGCTCATTGTAGCTGTCCAGGAACTTCTCCAGCTCGGTGAACAGGCGCTTGTTGTGAACCGCGCTCGAGCGGGCGGGGATATGGAGCTCCGCCTTTTCAGAAAACACATCGAGGCCCACTGCATCACGCTGATTTTTCAGGAGCTGGATGAGCGAGGCAGCACAATAAACGGCAAAGTGAATTTTATTCTGCTGCTCCCTCGGCCTTCCCTCCTCAAACGGGAAATACATCGAGGAAGAATTGTCGATCACGATCTGGCAGCGGAGGTTGGTCTCCTCTTCAAAACGCTTGACGAACAATTTATCCGTACGGCCGAAAAGCCTCCAATCGATGTGGCGGGTGGATTCCCCCGGGTTGTAGATGCGGTGCTCGGCAAACTCCACTGAGAAGCCGTGAAAAGGGCTCTTGTGGAGACCGGTGATAAAACCTTCCACCACCTGGCGCGCCACCATTTCAAGATGGGAGAACTGTTCGAGCTTTTCGCGGTGAATTTGGTCCATGGAATTGTGATGTGTCATCCTGAGCGGGGCGAAGGATCTGATTCATCAAGCCTTCCCCGGTATTTCATGAACCTGCCTGCAGACATGTGGGATGCTTCGCCTTCGGCCCGGAATGACAAAAATTTACAGTTGTGCTTTCAGCTTCCCTTCGAGCACGGATTTAGGTACCGCGCCCACCTGCTTATCCACCACCTGCCCGTTTTTGAAAAAGAGCAGCGTGGGAATGTTGCGGATTCCGAACTTCACGGATATGTTGGGATTGTTATCCACGTCCACCTTGCCAATGACAGCCTTGCCTTCGTAGTCCTTGGCAAGCTCTTCCACGATGGGGCCCACCATGCGGCAGGGACCGCACCATTCCGCCCAGAAATCGACCAGCACGGGTTTATCGGACTTGAGCACCAGCTCATCAAAATTTGCGTCTGTGAAATGAATGGCCATACAAATTGTTTTAAGTGATCACAAAGTTACGATTTTTTCAAATGCTGGGATCCATACGCGGGGAACCAGCCCGGCCGGGCTACCGGAAGCAGGGGTAATTTTTCCACACGGTTGCAAAATAATCTGCGGAGCGCGTGCAGGGAGTGTGATTTTACACGGAAGATCAGGTGGTATGGAATTTAACGCACAAAACATATGCAGAAGCCAGAAAAGCATCGAACCTGTAATACATAACTCATCCCATGAGATCGATCTGGACAGGCGCAATAGGATTCGGACTGGTGAACATACCGGTGAAGCTGTACAGTGCCACGCAAAAGAGCGAGCTGGATCTCGATATGCTGGACGGCAAGGATGGCGGCAAGATCCGCTACCAGCGCATCAACGAAGCTACGGGGCGCGTGGTGCCGTGGGAAGAGATCGTGAAAGGCTACAAGCATGATGGAAATTACGTGATCCTGGAGGACAAAGACTTTGAAACGGCAAGCCCGAAGAAGAGCAAAGTGATCGAGATCGAAGATTTTGTGCGAGAGGAGAAGATCGACAGCATTTATTTTGAAACGCCCTATTACCTCGAGCCCGACAAAGGCGGGGAGCGCGCGTATGCATTGCTGCACGATGCGTTGGTAAAGACCGGCAAAGTGGGAGTGGCCACGTTCGTGATGCGGAACAAGGAGACGCTTGCCGTATTGCGGACGCTCAAGGACGTGATCGTGCTGGAGCGCCTGCGCTTTCATGAAGAGATCCGTTCCACGAAAGGATTGAACATCCCGCACGAAAAAACAAAGCCGGCCGAGCTGAAGATGGCCGAATCGCTCATCAACCAGCTTACAGGAAAGTTCAATGTTGAAGAATATAAGGACACTTATACGGCAGAGCTGATGAAGATCATTGCAGCCAAGGCCAAGGGGATTACTTTTGCTGCCCCGAAGATGAAAGTGGTGCACCGGCCTCCAAAAGACCTGATGGCGCAGTTGAAGGCGAGCCTGGGTTCAGTGAAGAAACGGGCATCGTAATTTTCAACGGTCACACTTCGACTCCGCTCAGTGTGACGTAATAATAAGAAATGACACTTGTAAAATATAAGCAGAAAAGGAACTTTCGCCAAACCCGGGAGCCGAAAGGGAAAGTTGCTTCACACAAAGGCGACCTGATCTTTGTTGTACAGCGTCACAAGGCCTCGCACCTGCATTACGATTTCCGGCTCGAACTGGAGGGCGTGCTCAAGAGCTGGGCCGTGCCCAAAGGCCCTTCGATGAACCCGAAAGACAAGCGCCTGGCCATGATGGTGGAGGACCACCCGTTTGACTACAAGGACTTTGAAGGCGTGATCCCCGAAGGGAACTACGGAGCCGGCATCGTGGAAATATGGGACAGGGGCACATACACGGATATTGAAGGATCGGGAAAGAAAGAAGCAGAGCAGAAACTGCTGGAGGAACTGGGGAAGGGTAGCATCAAGTTCATGTTGCATGGCAATAAACTGAAAGGCGAATTTGCGTTGGTAAAAATGAAAGGAAGAGGCGAGAATACCTGGCTCCTGATCAAACACCGGGACGAATATGCAATGGACCGTGAATACAACAGCGAAGACGAGACCGATACCGATTCGCCCATTAACCGGGCCCTGAAAGCAACGGGCAGCGGCCAGTTAAAAAAAAAGTCCGCAAACAGTAACGGTCGGCATAAGCCCGCGATCGTAACGGGGAAAAAGCTCACCCGCTTTCTTGCGCCCATGCTGGCGCGGGAAACAGACAAGCCTTTTGATGATCCGAACTGGACCTTTGAGATCAAGTGGGACGGCTACCGCGCCATCACGGAGCTGAACGGACATGATGTAAAACTGTATTCGCGAAACGGGATATCTTTTAACGAACGTTATGCGCTGGTGACGCAGGAGCTGAAGAAAATGAACCTGAACGCAGTGATCGATGGGGAGATCGTTGTGCTGGACGAGAAAGGTGTTTCCAACTTCCAACTCTTGCAGGATTACCTGCGCAACCCCCACTATCCCCTGCTCTACTACGTGTTCGACCTGCTTTGGGTGAATGGAAAAAATGTGTGCGGCCTGCGGCTTCTCGAACGGAAGAATCTCCTGAAGAAACTTCTGAAAAAAAGTTCGATGGTGATTTTCTCTGATCATATAAAAGAACGCGGAAAGGATTTTTTTAAGGAAACCGGCCGGCTGGGCATCGAAGGGATGATGGCCAAGAAAGCGGACGGGCAATACTATTCCGGTAAGCGCACTTCGGAATGGCTGAAGGTGAAACATCACAAAACAGGCGAAGCGATCATTGCAGGGTTCACCGAGCCGGGCGGATCGCGAAAGCATTTTGGCGCGCTGGTGCTGGGCGTGCGCAACAACGGGTCGCTGAAATACGCAGGACATACCGGCACAGGGTTCAACGACAAAACCCTGAATGAGATCTACAATATTCTCAAACCGCGGATCATTTCACGCTCTCCTTTTTCCGAAAAGGTGAAGACCAACATGCCCGTGACCTGGGTAAAACCCGAACTGGTGGCCGAATTGAAGTTCACCGAAAGAACCAATGACGGGAAAATGCGCCACCCGGTGTTCCTGCGCCTGCGCACCGATAAGCCTGCAAAGGAGGTGACCATAAAAAGCGAAACCCTTATCCCCGAAAAAGAGATCAAAGAAGGAACCGCAGAGAAAACAAAGCTCTACACGTTCGGGAAAATAAAAGTGAAGACCTCTAATCCCGATAAAATTTTCTTCCCGGATGAAAAGATAACCAAGAGCGATGTGATCGATTATTACCAGAGCATTGCGAAGTATATCCTTCCCTATTTAAAAGGAAGGCCGCAGTCGCTCAAGCGCAACCCGAACGGGATACTGGACGAAGGTTTTTTTCACAAGGATGCGGGCGGAGAAGCACCCGGATGGGTGAATACCAAGAAACTTTATTCGGAATCGGTCCGGAAGGATATCAACTACATCATTTGCGACAATGCCGCCACGCTCTGTTACCTGAACAACTTGGGCTGCATCGAGCTGAACCCGTGGAACAGCACCGTAAGCGCGCTGGAAAAACCGGATTACCTGATCATCGACATCGATCCTTCGGAGAAGAACACCTTTGGGCAGGTGATCGAAGCGGCCAATGTTTTTCACGACATCCTGAAAAAGATCCAAGCACCCTGCTTCTGCAAGACCTCGGGCGCAACGGGCCTGCACGTGCTGGTGCCTATGGAAAAAAAATATACGTACGAGCAGGTAAAAGATTTTGCGCACATCCTTTGCACATTGGTAAACGAGCGGCTTCCGAAGTTCACCACGCTGGACCGCAATTTGAAAAAACGCGGAGCGGACAAGATATACCTCGACTATTTGCAGAACCGCAAGGGCCAGACACTGGCCAGTGTTTACAGCCTGCGCCCCAAGCCGCACGCCACCGTTTCTTTTCCATTACAATGGAAGGAAGTGAAGCCCGGCCTCTCACCCGCTCAGTTCACCATTGAAAATGTGCCGCGGATGATCAGGAAGGCCGATGCGTTTTTCAGGGAAATTCTCGGGAAAGGAATTGAGATGAAGAAATGCCTGGAGAGGTTGGAAAGCTAATCTTGCCCGCGCCAGAATTCAGTACCTCGGAACATCCATTCATTAAAATTCACCTGTCCCCTCCTCCATTTCGCGATGCGATCCTCGGGGCGGGTTTCTTGCCAAGCATTTTAAACTCATCGTTATCAATAAAGTGAATGCCGGTATTCTTTTGCTTGAGCGTAAGCGGAAACGAGGCCACCACCAGTGTAAACGTACAATCGAACTCGGCCGGGTAGAATTTGGGCGTGCTGGAAAAGCGGTTCTTGCGCACCGACCCGCCCGGCTCCCACGCGCGGTAGGCAGCAGGCCAGTAGTTGTATTTGTTCATGAGTGCGCTGGCCTGCCGGAACAGGTACTTGTTATGCGTGCCCCTCTCCACCGTGATGATGGATTTGATCAGGCCGTTCTTCTTTATTGTAAAATGAAATCGCACAGTGTCGACCTGCGGAGTATCGCGGTAAGAGTATAAAAAGCTGATGCTGTCGCATACCAGCCGCGACAGGTTGTTGGAGGGATCCTTCTGCGCACTGTCCTTTTTCAGAAAGCCGATGTCCACCATTCCTTCCAGCGCGGAGGAATACACTTTTTTGGAGTAACGCTCTTTTTTCTTTGCCGTAACCATGCGGTAATCGTAATCGATCTTCACGTACGGGTACACGGGCGACTTGGCCACCTTGATCACGCCCGGCTCGATGATAAAAACGCTGTCGCCCCGAACCTGCACCTGTGCAGCGATCGGGGCACCCAGCAAACAAACGCTAACCAACAAAGCTATTCTCAAGAGTCAATTTTTTAACGGGTCATTACCCTGTCGAAGGATCGGGGGCCAACGCTTCATGCTTCGACAGGCTCAGCATGACCGCGCGCGTTACGTTTTCAAATTCAAAAACTTCTTCACTTCATCCACTGATTTAAAATCCTGGGCGGCAATCTCCATCTTAAATACCTTTTTGCCTTGTACGCTCTCGGCCGACAGAATGTTCTCGTTACGCACAATGGCCAGCCTGCCGTTGTACGTGCCAAAGATCATGTTCTCCGACTTCGGGTTGTAGCCGAAGTTGGCGAACTTCTCCATGCTGTAGGTGAACATGGCGTTGCGCCTCATGTCGGCCAGGTACACGGTATAGAGATTCAGCTCACGCTGCTTGTCATCCACGAACACGGCCTTCACAACCGATTGCGCAGGATAAGCGTTGGGACAGTCGCAGTTATACACCCCGAACCCATGCACCTGGAACTCGCGCATCACTTTTTGCGAATTGTCCATGTTGGCATACTGCGCCTCCAGTTCCTTCTCGTAAAGCTCCTGCTGCTTTTTCATTTCTTCGGCCAGCTTTGCGCGCTGCTCTTCTGTTTTTTTCTTCAGCAAGGTCATCGCCTTGTCGAATTCTTCCTTTAATTTCTTCTCCTCCGCGTGCTTCTGCTCCAACTTGGTGTTGTACTCGGCAAACTTGCCTTTGAACCCCGTCATGGCCTTTTCGTAATTCTCTCCTTCAAACACGGGGTACACAATTACATTCACCGATTCCTGGTTCTTCACCAGCTTTATTTGGTAGTTCTCGCCTTTTTTCGGACCGTCAGACAACTGCACCTCGTTCCAAATGACATTGTACCACGAGGGATTGAAGTTCTTGTTCTCATCGCTCACCTGAAATAGAATATTCTTATAGATCGCCATTTCGGGAAATTCTTTCGGATCCACCTCCACCTTGAAGCGGAACTTCTTGCTATCTGCAAGACGGGGAACAACCGGTTTGGTTTGCTGCAATTTCACAATATCATTCTGGCAAACCTGCAGTTGGGCCGATTTTTCATCTGCTTTCTTCTGCTCGGGGATAACGACCTGCTTTAATTGGGCACCTGTATATTGTTCACTCGAAATGTCCTTCAGCGACTGAACGGGCCGGGCCGTATCCTTCAGCGCATAGATATCCTTTTTGTCTTCGACCAGTTTCTTCATGATGTTATCCTTACCGAGATACGTCCACTTCTTCGCGGTCGTATCGAGGTAATAAAGATTGTAGCGGCTGCCATCGTGGCTGGAGGCCATCTGCACATCAATGGCTTTCCCTTCGCTCAGCTTCACCACCTGCCCGTCCTTGAACGCATACATCTCGATCATGCCGGCCGATTCGAAGTGGCGCTGCACACCGGCCGAATCGTAGGTCATGGGAATGCCGCTCACAAAAATGTCCACCGGGTCACGCAGTTCGCGGTAGCGGATCTCAACTTCGCCTCTAAGTTGCTCCCCGCTTTTCCCCGCGAACGCGTTTTTCGGGACCCGGATCTTCGAACCGCTCCCATAGGTGAACTCACCGCCTTTCTCCGCACTCACCTTATAAGAGGAGTATTGAACATCCACATCGGCCAGCGGGCGGTTGATGAACGGCAGATCGCGCACTGCCGTATCCTTGCCCGGCTGGTAGGTATAATCTTTCTGAACCGTTTCAGTTTTATCCTTTTTAGTTCCCTCGGAAGAAGTTTGCTTCGCCAGGTAAATGCCGGCAATGGCCAGCACCCCTACCGTGGCAGCGATCCCGCTCATGAACCACACGGTCTTGTAGAATGGCTTCACAGGCGGCTTCAGGTTCTTCAGCAGCGAGCCGAAATCCTTTCGCGATGCGATCTCTTCGGAGCTGATCTTAGGCCTGTCGATATTTACTTTCTTTTTCATCTTACTTATCTGTTTTAAAAGCAATTTCTTTCCTTATTCTATCCAGCAGCCGGTAGGTCTTTACCTTGGCATGCACTTCGGTAATTCCAAGTATCTGGCCGATCTCTTTAAAGGGGCGTCTTTCGAAGAACCGCATCTCGATGAGCTGCAGGTCATCTTCTTCAAGTGCCGCGATCGTTTCGGTGGCCTTTTTCGCTTTTTCTTCAGAGAGGTCCTCTTTAATTTCTTCGAACAGCTCCCCGACCTGCACCGTGTCAATATTAACTGCCCTTAACTTCTGGTTGTTACGCAGGGCCTGGTACACTTCGCTCTTGGCGATGCGGTAGAGCCACGATGCGAATGGCAATCCCCTGAACTCGAACCTGCGGATGTTCTCCAATGCCTTCAGGAAAACCTGCTGCACCAGGTCGAACGCAGTATCCTTATCATCAATGCGCTGGTGGATGTAACGGAATATCGGCTCGTGGTATTTATCATAAAGAGGAGCGAAGGCTGCGGGATTCTCCTTGGAGGCATCGATGATCACCAGCTCGGCCCGCATGGCCTCATCGCTTACGTGGTACTTTGAAACAACTTCCATGCGCGCCCCGATTGTTAGTGTTTGCAAGTTACTCATTTGCGATGGATTTATTCCTGTAACGCGGCCCGTTCGAAAAGATACAGGTGCAATAAAATTTTTTTTCGGCCGTTAGGAAGGCCAGTGGTGTGGGATTTGTAGTACCTTTGATATATTATAATACAATAAATGATTCTTCAACGCCCGTTAACGGCTGCCTTTTTCCTTTCTTTTATTGCTTTTACAGCGATTGGACAACCAGTTAAGGATAGAGTATCTAAAAATCAGGATAACAGGCCGTTAATCCAGTTCTCCGGAGTGGTTGTGGAGTCTGACAGCCTCAAGCCAGTACCTTTCACCACCATCATCATAAAGAACAGCAACCGGGGCACCATTTGCGACTACTTCGGCTACTTTTCGTTTGTGGCTCAAACGCGCGATACGATCATCTTCAAAGCCATCAGTTACAAGAAGGCCAGCTTCGTCATTCCCGATACATTGAGCACGAACAAGTATTCGCTCATCCAGGTGCTGCAGAGCGATACGGTGCAGCTGCCCGCCACAGTGATCTATCCCTGGCCCACAAAAGATCAGTTCAAAGATGCGTTCCTCAGCCTGAACATACCGGATGATGATCTTGCCCGCGCGAAGAAGAATCTCGAACGTGAGGAGATGAAAGAGAGCATGAAGGAGATGCCTATGGACGCGAGCATGAACTACAAGGCGTACGTGCAGCAGCAATATTCACGGCTCTACTATGCGGGGCAATACCCGCCCAACAACCTGCTGAACCCGCTGGCGTGGGCCAAGTTCATCCAGGCCTGGAAGAGCGGTGCCTTCAAGCGAAAGGATAAAAAGAAGAAGAACAAGGATAATAACGAAGAGTGACGGTATGCGCAGCCAAGCGGTCCTCCTGCTCTCCTTCCTGCTTCCGCTCTTTTCGCTTGCGCAGAAAACAGGGCTCATCTACGGCCGTCTCACCGATTCCGAAGGAAAACCTATCGTAGCCGTGCAGATCGCGGTACAGGAAAAAAAACAATTTTCGGCACAGACCAGCGACAACGGGGAGTTCGAGATCAAAGTGCCCGCTGATACTTCCATCACCCTCGAGTTCTCTCACGTAACATTCGAGACCTATACCGAAACATTCACGGTGAAGGCCGGCAAACAGCTTCGCTTCGATAAAAAATTTGAGAACGTGAAGCAGTTCCACCCGGTGGAGATCGAAGACTACGGCACCCGTTCGGGAACGCTCAAGCCCGTTGACCCCAAGAACCTTTCTCTCATCCCAGGCGGGATGGAGTTCAACAAGATCCTGTTTACCCTCGGCATGGGCATCTCCAGCACCAACGAGCTGAGCTCGGCCTACTCCGTGCGGGGAGGCAACTACGATGAGAACCTCGTGTATGTGAATGACATTGAGGTGTACCGCCCGTTCCTGGTGCGATCGGGCCAGCAGGAAGGACTCTCATTCGTGAACCCCGACATGGTGTCGAACATCCTCTTCTCCTCGGGCGGATTTGATGCAAAGTACGGTGACAAGATGAGTTCGGTGCTCGACATCAGGTACAGGCGCCCGAAAAAATTCGCGGGCACGGCCTCGGGCGGGTTGCTCGGTGGCGGGCTCACCCTCGAGGGCATCAGCAAGAACGCCAACTTCACCTGGATCGTGAGCGGGCGGTACAAAAGCACGTCCTACCTGCTCAGGTCGCTCGACACCAAGGGCGAGTACAAGCCGAGCTTCTACGATGTGCAGAGCTACCTCACCTATGACCTCACCGATGAATGGGAGCTGGCCTTCCTCGGCAACGCCACATCCAATAAGTACATCGTGGTGCCGCACGATCGTCAAAGCGATTTCGGAACGATCAACCAGGCCCTGCGCCTCACCGTTTACTTCGATGGACAGGAAGTGGACAAATACCAGTCGTATCTCGGTGCATTAAGCAGCACGTACCGCCCGCACGGAAAAAATCTAAACCTCAAGTTCACCGCTTCCGCCTACCACACGCTTGAGGATGAAACGTTCGACATCCTCGGGGCTTACCGCCTTGATGAGCTGGAGACCGATTTCGGAAAAAATAATTTTGGCGATGTAGCCTTCAACATCGGTGTGGGCGCCTACCTGAACCACGCGCGCAACTACATGGATGCGGATGTATTCAACTTCGAGCATAAAGGCAGCAAGACAAAGGGCATGGGCGAATGGCTCTGGGGCGCCAAGTACCAGCACGAAAGCATCTCCGACAAGATCTCCGAATGGGTCTACGTGGACTCGGCTGGTTACTCCGTCCCGCAGGGCAACCCGCTGGCTGTCGACCTTAGTGATGTGGTGAAGTCGAGGAACGGCCTGCAGAGCAACCGCGTGTCGGGCTACCTGCAGCACAACCGCCAATGGAACGGCAGGGGCGTTTCCAAAAAAACATTTAACCTGGGAGTCCGTGCCAATTACTGGGACCTGAACAACGAAACGGTGGTGAGCCCGCGCGCCAGCTTTTCGTATAAGCCGAACTGGGATAGCACGGACATGCTGTTCCGCTTCAGCACGGGATTCTATTACCAGCCTCCCTTCTACCGCGAACTGCGCGACCTGTCGGGCAACCTGCACTCGGGGGTGAAGGCCCAGCAGAGCATCCACTTTGTGCTTGGCAGCGATTACAATTTCAAGGCCTGGGGGCGGCCGTTCAAGTTCATATCCGAGATCTACTACAAGCATCTCGACAATCTTGTTCCTTATGAGATCGACAATGTGCGGATCCGCTATTATGCCACCAACAATGCACGCGGGTACGCCACCGGCATCGACTTTAAAGTGAACGGAGAGTTTGTGAAGGGCATCGAGTCGTGGGCGAGCATGAGCATCATGCAAACCAGGGAAGATATCAAGAACGACTACTACTACGATTATTACAACAGCGATGGCGAGCGTATCATTCCAGGCTACACGGTGAACAACAAAGCTGTTGACAGCGTAAGGCGGGAGCCCGGTTACATCCCCCGCCCCACCGACCAGCGCGTAACATTCGGTTTGTTCTTCCAGGATTACCTGCCCAAGCTGCCTAAATGCAAAATGTACCTCAATCTCATCTTCGGCACAGGTCTGCCGTTTGGCCCGCCCGACTTTAACCGCTACAAGGACACGCTGCGCATGCCGCCCTACCGCAGGGTGGACATTGGTTTTTCATATTCGATCTTTGACGAAGAGAAGCGTCCGTCAGGACGTTTGCGCAAGCTGCAATCGCTTTGGGTCAGCCTCGAAGTGTTCAACCTGCTGGCCACGAACAACACCATCTCGTATATTTGGGTGCGCGATGTTACCGGCAGGATGTACGCCATTCCCAACTACCTAACCAACCGCCAGCTCAACCTGAGGCTGATTGCAAAATTTTAATTGAAGTGCTGTTTTTTAAAAGTTATCGCGCAACCTGCGGAAAGGTTGTTCCGTAAAACCCGTTACAAACAGATTCTATTTGCCGCCAGTGCCGGAACGTGAAGGGTTTCACCCGTAGTGGCGGTTCCTTTTTTTCTATTAAAAAGAAACTTTGTTGTTTACCAGTTGGTGAATTCGGAAACGCTCATGCTAAGAGCGCTAGCGATCTTTTCGATGTTCACAATGGAAACGTTGCGGTGGCCTTGCTCGATGCTGGCGATGTACGATTTGTCGAGGTCGCATTCGAAGGCAAATTCTTCCTGGGTCATGCCTTTCTTTTTACGCAATTCACGGAGCCGCTGCCCCAAGGTTACTCGTACGTCAGTCATATCAAAAATTTCTGCGCAAAAGTCGGGCTACCCCCGCATTCCCACAATAGACAATGAGTGCATTTTTAAGAGGTAGACTCTTAATAGTTTTTTAGAATGGGAAACGTTTTTCTTTTTCCTGTTTAACTTTGGGCTTTTCATGAAAACAACAAAGGCCGCTTTCCCGTTCGTAATCGATGAGCTGCTCCCGCTTCAGCCGCGCATAAGGCCCATGTTTGGCTGCCACGCAGTGTATGTGGACGAGAAGATCGTGCTCATCCTCCGCAACAAGCCGCAGCATCCCGAAGCGAACGGGATCTGGATCGCCACTTCGTTCGAGCACCACGAAAGCCTTCGGAAAGACCTGCCCAACATGCGCTCGGTGTACGTGCTTTCAGACGGCAAGAACGAAACGGGCTGGCAGATGATCTCGTGCGATGACGATGATTTTGAAACTGCTGCCCTGAAGGTCTGCAGCCTGGTGCGGAAACGTGATGAGCGGATCGGCAAGGTGCCTAAGCCCAGAAAGAAAAAAAAGTAAATTTGTTCGATGAAGAGCTATCCAAAGGAAGCGATCGAAAAGCTCACCGACTGCATCGTGCGCGAAGAAGCGGCCAGCGTGTCTTACAACTGGCTTGCGCAGAACAATTACAAGGAGCTGCTGGCGGTGTATGCATACCTCGTGCAGGAGAAGCAGGAATTCTTTAAATGGCTCATGGATAATAAATATCCCGAGCTGGCCGCGTTCTGCAATGCCGTGAATGGCGACAGCGAGGCCTTCAGTTGGCTGATGGCCAACAAGAACGCAGTGCTGGGCGCGGTGGCCAATGCCGCGAACAAGGATGACGGGGCCCGCGCCTGGCTGGCCCGGCACAACCTGGAGCATTTCGGAAAGCTGGCAGATGCGATCCGCAAAAAATTCGGTGACGAGGGCAGCTTCTTCAAGGACCTTTACAAACCCCCGATCTGATATGAGGATCATTGCCACCATTCCGCATCCGAAGATCCGCATCAGTATTTTCCAGATGAACGAGAAGTACATCCTGAAAATGGAAGCGGGCAACATGGAGCAGGCCTTCAAATTTTCAGCCGAAGAGATGGACGGGATCGAAAACATCCGCCAATTTGCCGACAGCGAGTTCCTGCAAAGGGCCTTGGAACGGTTCAACGAGATGTTCCTATCCGTTCGCGCAGCACAGGATCGGTTCGACAAGCGCGACAGGAGCGTATGAGTTCAAAATATGTAACTTCGCAAGTCAATTCAAAATCGTTTTTATGAAAGAAGTGTATATCGTTTCAGCCGTCCGCACCCCGATAGGAAGCTTTGGCGGATCGTTAAAAGATATTCCCGCCACCCGGCTCGGTGCTGCGGCCATCAAAGGCACGCTGGCAAAGATCAAGCTCGATCCCAAAGAAGTGCAGGAAGTGCTGATGGGCTGCGTGCTGCAGGCCAACCTGGGCCAGGCCCCCGCGCGGCAGGCCGCAAAATATGCGGGGCTGCCCGACAGCGTTACATGCACAACTGTAAATAAAGTATGCGCATCAGGCATGAAGGCCGTCATGCAAGGCGCACAGGATATCCTGCTGGGTGATGCCGATGTGGTGGTAGCAGGCGGCATGGAGAACATGAGCTCCGTTCCTTTCTATTCGGAAAATCTCCGCTGGGGAAACAAATACGGCAACGTGAGCCTGATCGATGGAGTGGCGAAGGACGGGCTGACCGATTGCTACCACAACTACGCGATGGGGGTGGCTGCAGATCTTTGCGCAAAGGAATGCAGCATTTCACGGAAAGAACAGGATGACTTTGCCATAGAATCCTACAAAAGGTCAGCGGAAGCCTGGAAAGCAGGGAGGTTCAGCGATGAGATAATTCCTGTTGAGATACTGCAACGCAAAGGCGACCCGATCCAGTTTAAGGAAGACGAGGAGTACAAGAGTGTCAACTTCGCGAAGGTACCGGAGCTGAAACCTGTGTTTACAAAAGAAGGAACCGTGACCGCTGCCAATGCTTCCACCATGAACGATGGAGCTGCAGCGCTCGTCCTGATGAGCAAGGAAGCAGCGGGCAAGCTTGGGCTGAAGCCGATCGCGAAGATCCGCTCCTATGCGGATGCGGAGCAGGCGCCCGAATGGTTCACCACCACGCCTTCGCTTGCCGTGCCCCGGGCGGTTGCGAAAGCCGGCTTGCAGATGAGCGACATAAACTATTTTGAACTGAACGAAGCTTTTTCGGTCGTGGGCATCGTGAACATGCAGAAGATGAAGCTCGATCCGAAGAAAGTGAACGTGAACGGAGGTGCGGTTTCGCTCGGTCACCCGCTCGGGTGTTCCGGTGCACGCATCATTGTTACGCTCATCCACGTATTGAAGCAGAACAACGCCAAATACGGTGCAGCCGGGATCTGCAACGGGGGCGGAGGCGCTTCGGCTATGGTCATCGAGAACTGCTGATGAGCTGCGGAGTTTGTAATCTCTCCGTTGTTCCGTGCCGCAAAGAGCCCTCCGACCGTTCGGAGATGGTGACCCAGCTGCTGTTCGGTGACAAGTTCGAAGTGCTTTCTGAAAAAAAATCGTGGGTGCTCATCCGCATCCACCAGGATGGCTACGAATGCTGGATCGACCGGAAGCAGTTCATTACTGTTTCCGAAAAATTCTACAACAGCATTTCAGAAAAGAATTCCCCTCTTACTGCTGAATTCGCTGCCGTTGTACGCGATGAGCACAAACTGGTGACGCCTGTCCTGCTCGGCAGCTCTATCCCGGGTCTTCACGGAAAAAGCTTCAGCATCGACAAGCATAAATATACCTACGAGGGGGAACTGGCAGACATTCCTAAAAAATTCTCTGCCGAAAGGCTTATCGAATCTGCGTTCCTTTACCTGAACGCCCCGTATCTCTGGGGAGGAAAAACTCCGTTCGGGACCGACTGTTCGGGATTTACGCAAATGGTCTTCCGTCTGAATGGCATCCGGCTGAAACGTGACGCCTGGCAGCAGTCCGAGCAAGGCGAAACCGTTGCTTTCGCAGAAGAAGCCCATTCCGGTGACCTGGCCTTTTTCGACAACGAGGCCGGTAAGATAGTTCACACCGGTATAATTCTGGACAACAGCCTTATCATCCATGCCTCGGGAAAAGTGCGGGTGGATATGCTCGACCACCAGGGCATATATGATGAGGAGCAGAAAAAATATACGCATCATCTCCGGATAATCAGGCGCATTCACGGCTGAACTTTTAGCAGGACATCCATTCTCCTCCGTGGATTTTTGAGCCATTATATCCGGATCCGGGAGAGGCGCGCTGACACAATTTCCTGATTTCTCCCATTTTTGCCCGTGGATGAATTTTTGATTTTTGCGGGTGGAAAATCATTCAAAATGAACTTAAATAATTTTACCATAAAGTCGCAGGAGGCGGTTCAGCAGGCCATGCAGATCGCATTGCAGAACGAGCAGCAATCCATCGAATGCGGGCACCTCCTCAAAGGGGTCCTGCTGGCCGATGAAAGCGTGACCCCGTTCCTGCTGAAAAAGCTCAATGTCAATATGGTAATTTTTGGGAAAGCGCTCGACCGGATCGTGGAGTCCTATCCAAAAGTACCGGGGGCGAATCAATACTTGTCGCAGCATGTAAACCAGGCCCTGCTTAAAGCGAACAATTTTCTGAAAGAGTTCGGTGATGATTTTGTTTCGATCGAACATATGCTGCTCGGCATCCTTTCGGTGAACGATACCGTTTCGCAGCTGTTGAAGGACAATGGCGTGAATGAAAAAGGTCTGAAGGCGGCCATCCGCGACCTTCGCAAAGGCGCAAAGGTGACCACCGCCAGCGCGGAAGAAACATACAACGCGCTCAATAAGTTCGCCATTAACCTCAACGAGCGGGCATGCAGCGGAAAGCTCGACCCCGTGATCGGGCGCGATGAGGAGATCCGCAGGGTGCTTCAGATCCTTTCGCGCAGGACCAAGAACAACCCCATACTGGTGGGCGAACCGGGCGTGGGCAAAACAGCGATCGCTGAGGGGCTGGCCCATCGCATCATCAATGGCGATGTGCCGGAAAACCTGAAGTCGAAACAGATCTACGCGCTCGACATGGGCGCGCTCATTGCCGGGGCAAAATACAAAGGGGAATTTGAGGAGCGCCTGAAATCGGTGGTGAAGGAAGTGATCTCCTCCGAAGGCGAGATCGTTCTGTTTATTGACGAGATACACACGCTCGTGGGAGCAGGCGGGGGTGAAGGCGCCATGGATGCAGCCAATATCCTGAAACCGGCCCTGTCCAAAGGTGATCTCCGTGCCATCGGTGCCACCACACTGAACGAATACCAGAAATATTTCGAAAAGGATAAAGCGCTTGAAAGACGCTTCCAGAAAGTGATGGTGGACGAACCGGGCACCGAAGATGCCATTTCGATCCTGCGCGGGATAAAAGAAAAATATGAAACGCACCACAAGGTGCGCATCAAGGATGAAGCGATCATCTCGGCCGTTGAGCTTTCGCAGCGCTACATTTCCGATCGCTTTCTTCCCGATAAGGCCATCGACCTGGTGGATGAGGCCGCTGCAAAGCTGCGGCTCGAGATCAATTCCATGCCCGTTGAGCTGGATGAGGCGGAGCGCAAGGTCCGGCAATTGGAGATCGAGCGCGAAGCGATCAAGCGGGAGAATGACAAGAAGAAGCTCGAAGACCTGAACAAGGAGATCGCGGAGCTGAATGACAAACGTTCGGACCTGCGCGCGCGCTGGAAAGCGGAAAAAGATATCGTGGAAGGGATCCAGAAAGAAAAAGAAAAGATCGAGCAGCTGAAGGTCGAGGCCGAGCAGGCCGAGCGTGCCGGTGAGTACGGAAAAGTGGCCGAGATCCGCTACGGCAAGATCAAGGAAGCGGAAAAGAAGCTGGATGCCTACAAACTGCAGTTGGTGGAGATGCAGGCGGGCGGCACGCAGCTCATCAAAGAAGAAGTGGACAGCGAGGATATCGCAGGCGTTGTATCGCGGTGGACGGGCATTCCCGTGAGCCGCATGCTGCAGAGCGAAAAAGAAAAGCTGCTGCACCTGGAGGAAGAGCTTCACAAGCGCGTGGTGGGGCAGGACGAGGCCATTACCGCCATCTCCGATGCAGTGCGCAGGAGCCGGGCGGGCCTCCAGGATACGAAACGCCCGATCGGCTCATTCATCTTCCTCGGCACAACAGGTGTCGGGAAGACCGAAGTGGCTAAGGCGCTGGCGGAGTTCCTGTTCAACAACGAGAACGCGATGACACGCATCGACATGAGCGAATACCAGGAGCGCCACGCGGTATCGCGGCTGGTGGGTGCGCCTCCCGGGTATGTAGGATACGAAGAAGGCGGGCAATTGACCGAAGCGGTCCGCAGGAAACCGTATTCCGTTGTGCTGCTGGACGAAATCGAGAAAGCGCACCCGGACGTATTCAACATCCTGCTGCAGGTGCTTGATGACGGGCGGCTGACCGATAATAAAGGAAGGACCGTGAACTTCAAGAACACGATAATCATTATGACCTCGAACCTCGGCTCGCACATCATCCAGGAAAGCTTTGAGAAGATGACCGAGAAGAACCGTGAGGATGTTCTCGAAAGCACGAAGGGGCAGGTGCTCGATCTCCTGAAGCGCACGATTCGCCCGGAGTTCCTGAACCGCATCGATGAAACGATCGTGTTCGCCCCGCTTACGCAGAAGGATGTGAGAAAGATCGTGGAGCTACAGTTCAGGAGCGTTCAGAAAATGCTTAGGGAATCGGAGATCCGGATCTCTGCCACCGGGTTCGCCATCGACTGGATCGCGCAGCAGGGTTACGACCCGCAGTTCGGGGCGCGGCCGGTGAAGCGGGTGATCCAGAAATACGTGCTGAACGAGCTGTCGAAGCAGGTCCTGGCCGGCAGGGTGCAGCGCGATGCGGAGATCCTGCTGGACGTGTTCGACAACGAGGTGGTGTTCCGGAATCCCAAAAAGGAGAACGGGAAAAAGAAAAGAGAGCCCGAGCTGAAAAGCTGAACAAGAAAAGCTCCCATGCCGGGAGCTTTCTTATTTTCTATGCTTAACTTTGAATGATCATGCACGAAATAGAACCCTATTACAACTGGCGGCATTTATACACTGCGGAAGAGGACATACGATCTCCGTTCTATGAACGCGAGTACAGCGAGTTCGAATTCTCCAACAGCATCTACAACTACGTGATCCATCCGCAATGGGACGATATCGGGTCCCCTACCCTCTTCATAAAGATCCTTTACGCGGAATACGAAGAACGCTTCGCCATCATCGAAATGATCGGGGAATGGAACGACTGCATCAACAACGATATCATGACGCTGAAACGCGATATCATTGAAAAGCTCATGGCCTGCGGAATCAATAAGTTCATACTGATCGGTGAGAACGTGCTGAACTTTCACGGCTCAGATGATTGCTACTACGAAGAATGGTGCGATGAGCTGGAAGACGGCTGGATCGCACTGCTCAACTTCCGCGAGCACGTGCTGAAGGAATTCGCGAAAGAGCGGATCGGGCATTATTTCATTTCGGGCGGACCGCTCGCTGAAATGAGCTGGCGGACGCTTACTCCCCTGCAGCTTTTCCAACTCGTGGAAAGGCAGGCAGCCCGGCAGCTCAGGTAAGAAGGCTCTTTTCCTGCCTGATCATCCCGGCCACTTTCTTATCGATCGGGAACGTGAGATCGTCCGGGGATAATTTTTCCAGCGGGACCCAGCGGAACACGTGCATGCCCTCCGCGCGCTGACCGAAATCGAACCGCTCTTCCTTTGCTGCAAACCGTGGAGCTTCCCTGAAACGGAGCAGGTAATAAATGCTGATGACCTGCGAATGCGGATTGAATGCCGAAGGCTGGAAGAAATCGGTCGTATAGAAATGTCGGATGACCTCGGCTTCCTGCCCCGTTTCTTCTTTCATTTCCCGCTGTATGCATTCCAATGTTCCTTCTCCGAACTCAAGCCCGCCACCGGGAAACTTCGTGATCTCCATGCCGTGGATCAGCTCATCGGTCACCAGCACTTTTTTCCCGGAGATCACGATGCCATAAACCCGCACGTTGAACGGATAGGTCGTTGTCATATTATTTTCGTATGGCCCGTATCATTTCTCTTTTGCCGGGCGGCCCCTGCAAGGTCTCCACCTCGAAACAGCTCGCAAGCATGTTTCGCTTAACTTCTCCCTTCGCGCAGTAGGTTACCAATATTCCGCCAGGCCGGAGAAGACCGAAGGCCTTTTCAAAAACATCCTTCGTCCAGAGCTCGGGCTGCACGCGGGGAGCAAAGGCGTCCATGTACAACAGGTCGAACCGTTCTTGCGTTTCATAGTCCTTAAATTCAGATTGCAGCTTCGTTAGAAAAAAATAGGTCCCGAACTGTTCCTGCTTGCCGAACGGAAGCTCGTGCATTTTAATTAATGTTCCTGCTTGGATGTTCAGTTCGCTTTCGTAGTTCAACTGTGTAAATACATTTCGTTCGAGAGGGAAAGGTTCAAGTGAAGTGTATAAAATTAGTTTGCCGGCCCCTGCCGATTCCATAAAGGTCAGCAAAGCATTCAAGCCGGTACCGAATCCTATTTCGAGGATATGGATCTCATTGGACAGCGCGATGTGTTTCAGCCCCGCCCCTATGAACACATGCTTCGATTCGCGTATTGCTCCGTGCCTCGAATGGTAGTGCTCGTTCATGTCGGGCAGGAACAACGTGTGCGACCCGTCACCGGTCAGGACAAGTTCAGGTCTCATTTTTGCATTCCCGTCTTTTTGTTCTCGATCATCCATTGGGCCGACTGAAGGATGGCAAAAGCATAGTTCTTCAGGCTGTCGGCCAACACCCGGTTCTCCCGTATGTAATTCTTTTCATCCTTGTTCCTGTAGCAATACAAGAACTCCTCTCCTGTAGTGAACATCTTCACATAGAAGTGACTGCTGTCTACGCACCCCAGCTTATCATCGGCCGAAAAGCAAAGGCATTTTCTTTTTTCATTCAGCAGATCGATGCCGAACGTATTGTTCACGTAGTTCATTTTCAACACGCCCATTACGGTAGGAAAGATATCGACCTGGCCCGCCACGCAATCATGCACTTTCGGATATCCCAATAACGATGGTGAATAAAAGATCAGCGGGGCATGATGATACGACAGCGGCATGTTGTAGTAGCTGCGGTACCAGCTGCCGTGGTCGGCCACGAAAACGAACAGCGTGTTGGCGAACCATTTCTCCCTGGAAGCATCCTTTAAAAATTTGCCGATGCTCCAGTCGGCATACTGCACGGCCTGCTGCTCAGTGGTTTTAGCAACGGGCTTGAAAGGGGTGTCACCGGGAATATGGTAAGGGCCGTGGTTGCTTCCCGTCAATATCACGGCAAGAAAATTCTTACCTGATGCCGCAGTTTCCTGCATCCGCATCACTGAATATCCGAAGAGGTAATGATCGGGAACGCCCATCGTGCTGACGAGCTGGTCGGAAGGATAATCCTTTTCACCGAATATTTTTTCAAATCCGTTCGCTTTCAGGAATCCGCCCATGTTGTCGAACTGGTCGTCATGCGGGCAGAAGAACATCGTTTCATAGCCGTTGTTGCGCAAGGTGGAAGCAATGCCTGTGAATGAAGTGGAATTGCTCTCGGGCGCCAGCAGGGTGTGCTTGGCCATCAGCGATGGATACGAGTAGATCGTAGAGTAAACCCCGTTAAAAGTATGGATGCCTGAAGTAAAAGCATTGCTGAAATATACGGATTCATGTGAAAGCGAATCAAGCACAGGAGTGAGGTTCTCGGTGCAGCCATCGGCTGCCATGTTGGTAGCGCCCATGCTCTCCATGATCACGATCACCACGTTGGCCCTGACAGGCGGTCCAGTGAACTTCATTTCGCGTGCAATAGGCGAATCGAATTTTTTCTCCGAGCCGAGCTTTCGGGTAACGAGTTCAATCGCTGCCTTGTCATCCATGAAATGTAGCCGCTCGTTCTCCGGGTTCTTCGAATCAATATAGCTGCGCATGAATGTAAACACCGGGTTCAGCCCAAGCTGGTTGGCAAAGTTGTAATCGGAAAAGAAAGCGGTGCCCCATTGGATCGGGGATTTGCGCGCGAGCCTTCCCCGCATCCCGAGCACGATCGCTCCTCCAACAAGGATCACCAGCAAGCCTGAGCGCATCACAGAGCGAAGCGTTTGCACGGACTGAGCGAAATAAGTTTCTTCCGTGAGCACTTTTCTTTTTATTCTCTTCATCACAAGATAGAACAACACAGAAGCAGCAACGAACAAACCTATGAACGGGTAATTCATAGGGTCCTGGATCACCAGCTTGGCCATGAAGCCGGGTGTGTCGCTCCAGGTAAGGATGGAAATTGTTATCCGTGAAAGGAAATGATTGAAGAATGGGATATCGGCCGCGCAAATGAGGAACGCAAGCGTAAAGAACAGGATGATGAGCACAAATGCTGACCGGAAAAGCCATTTTTTCTTACCAACGAAGAGCGAGACGGAAAAAAAAAGGAATGGCAGCGAAAGAAGATAGCAGGTTATCACCGTATCGAAACGGAAGCCCATAAATAAAGCGCCAGCCAGGATGCTGAAAGGAATTTCGCGCGCACTGGTCCAGTGCAGCAGTACCAGAATAAGGCGGAAAAGAAAAAAGAAAGAAGCAGCAGCAAGGTATGTCCAGAAAAGAAAACGGAACTGGGCGGGAACGAGCTCCCGTAGTTTGTTCATTCCTTATTTGCTGAGGATCTCAAATTCTGTTCTCCGGTTCAGCTGGCGCCCCTCATCGGTATCGTTGGTTGCAATGGGCTTGGTTTCCCCGTAACCCATGGCTGTGAGTCTTCCTTTATCAATACCGTGCTGCGTGAGGTAATCCACAACGGCCTGCGCCCTGTTCTGCGAAAGCTTCAGGTTGTATTCGTCCGAGCCCTTGCTGTCGGTATGCCCCGAAAGCTCGATCTTGATCGTTGGGTTCTCGTTCAGCAGCTTAACGAGCCGGTCGAGCTCGGTCTGCGATTCGGGCCGCAGGGTTGATTTATCGAAATCGAAGAAAATGTTCTTCAGGATGATCTTGTTACCGATGGCAATGGCCTTCAGCGCAATATCCTTCACCACTTCTTGGTAGCCGCTCGATGCCGGGATGTCGAAGTTCTCCGAGTGGAACAGGTAACCGTCCTTCTTCACCGCGATCCCGTAATTCTTCCCCGAAGGGAGCGATACGAGGTATTTTCCCGTTGCACTGTTGGAGCTGAACGTGGCGATCACCTGGTTCATCTGGTTATCCACCAGCTCGATCTGCGCCTCCAGTATTTTACCGTTGAGCGCATCGGTGATCACGCCTTTCAGCAGCGTGAGCGAAGAGCCTACTTCTACTTTGGCCGCCATCACATTTTCCTTAACGGGATTGGCGAGCGATGCAAGCAGGTTGTCTTCGGTATTGAGAATGGGCTTCTTATCCGAAATGAACGTGATGATGTAGATGTCCTTTTCCCCGTAGCCGCCATCCTTGAACGAAGAATAATACCCGTGCTTGCCGCTGGCCGAAAGTACGAAGTCGATATCGTCATCGGGCGAATTCACCGGGTAGCCGATGTTCTCCGGCTCGGACCATTTACCGGTCTTTGCATCATAGACCGATTTAAAGATATCGTAGCCGCCCATGGTCTTGTGACCCTGCGAAGAGAAGTACAAGGTCTTTCCATCGGGATGGATGAAGCAGCCCTGCTCTTCGTACTGCGTATTGATGGTAGGGCCCAGGTTCACCGGTTTGGTCCACTTTCCTTTCGCATCGAGGGTGGATTTGTAAATATCGTGTCCGCCCAGGTTGTCCTCGTCCTTGTTGCTCACAAAGTAAAGAGTTTTGCCATCTGCAGAGAGGCTTGCCGAAGGTTCGTGGAACTTCGAATTGATCGTATTCATCCTGTCGGGCTTGGCCCAGAAATTCCCTTTCTGGTCGCATTCGAAAATATTCCCGTCACCTTTTTCATCGATATAGATGAAGAGCTTTTGGCCGTCCGCGGAAAGACCCACGGTTGCATCGTGTCCTTCGGTATTGATCGGCTTGCCCATGTTCTGCCCGGGTTGCCATTTCCCGTCCTTATTATAGGAGATATAAATGTCCTCGTAAAACATCGCGTCATTCACATCTTTTCCGCCTCCCGTAGTGTTGTCGCGCCTAGAGGTGAACATCATCACCGATTCATCGGCCGAGATCACCGGCCCGTAGTCAGGAAAGGAAGAGTTGATGGAGCCGCCCACATTATCGATAAATACGCGCACCGGCTTCTTCACCAGTTCCATCCCATTCTGGCACTCGGTCACTTTCTTGCTTGCATCACGGATCTTTCCGCCTTCCTTGTCGGGATTGAGCGGCATCTGGAAGGTCTTGTACTCCTTAATGGCCTTGTCCCAATCCATGTTCAGGTGATATTCCCTCCCGAGGTAATAATGGATCATGGGTGCAATGTTCGGGTTCATGGCGAATGCTTTTTCGATAAAGGGTTTCCCCTTCAGCTTGTAATTGCTGTATACGTAACAAACGCCTATTTTATAATTGAGCAGCGCATTGTTCGGGTTGAAGTCGTTCGCCTTGAGATAGAATGGGAGCGCCTGCGAATACTCGGCAGCCGCGAGACGGAACTTGACCGGTTCTCCTTTGAATGCGTCTTCGACCAGCATGTCACCCTGCATAAAGAACTGGTCGCCCTGCTCCAGATTCTTCTTGGCTTCCTTCAGTCCGTCCTTACGGTCCTTGAAGTTGTCTTTGGTGAATTCCACATTCTGTTGCGCTGCGCATGAAAGCGCTGCAGACGATAATGCGATAAAGAATATTTTTTTCATGTCCTTCCTTTATAAAAATTACTTGCAATCCTGTAAATATATCTTGCCGGCCTCCACGCCAAGCTCCATCGCTTTTCTCCAATCGTCACAGCTCGATTTGTCGCGCAGCAGTTCCCTGGCAATGCCCCGGTTGAGGTACGCAACCCCGTACTGCGGGTTGATGCGGATGGCGTTGTTGCAGTCGGTGATGGCGCCCTGGTAATCCTTCAGCTTGATTTTGGCGCTCGCCCGGTTGTTGTAGGCAAACGCATAATCGGACTTCATCTTGATAGCGATCTCAAAATCGGCAATGGCTCCCGTGTAATCCTCGGCATCGAACTTGGCGCTGCCCCTGTTGTTGTAGGCAATATAATCGGGCTTTTTGTTAATGGCTGAATTGAACGCGTCAACCGCGCCTTTGTAGTCACCTTTCTTCCGTTTCACGCTTCCAAGGTTCGTCCACACAAAGCCGAGATCGGGATTCAGCGCAAGCGCCTTGGTGTAATCGGAGATCGCTCCATCGTAATCGTTCATTTCGCGCCTGGCACTTCCGCGGTCGTTATAGGCATTTGCGTAATCCGATTTGTACTGTATCGCTTTCGAAAAATTCTCTTCAGCCGACTTGTAATCCCCTCCCTCAAATTTCATTTCGCCCAGGTAATAATAGGCCTGCGCGTTCGAAGGATTGAGAACAAGGCATTTCGTATAGTCATCGTTCGCTCCGTTCTTATCACCTATGGCGTAGCGTGCCTGCGCCCTTCCGTAATACGCCCCGTCCGAAGAAGCGTTCAGCTCGATGGTCTTAGTAAAGTCCTGGATGGCCCCGGCATAATCTTTCAACTCCGATTTGGTGATGCCCCTGTTGTACCAGGCCTTTTCAAAATCAGGCTTCAGCGATATCGCCTGGTTGAAATCGCTGAGCGCACCGCTGTAATTTTTATTGCTGAAATTACTGATGCCGCTATTGTATGCCTTTTCCGCATCCTGTGCAGGCAGGTTAGCTGCCTTGATGGTATCCTGCGCACCGGCAAGTGCCGCGGCCGAGCAGAAAAGCGTAAGTAAGAGGAGCTTTTTCATGATAAAGGTTTTGACGGGTAAAAATAAAAATATTTTTTAAAGGTACCGCGTGCTTATCTGCCCTGCCATCCGGGTCGTTCATAACTGTTTGGATGGCACGATTTTGGATGAAATTTACTTGCGAATGCAACTTAAAAACCCGTAACTTTGTCTTTGGATCATTAAAAATAGATAAAATCTATGAAGAAAGTCTTGTCATCCATTGCGTTCCTGCTCATTGCAGCGGGCATTTCCCGCGCGCAGGAAGTGACCACTCCGGCCCCGGTGAACAACCCCAATGCCGCTGAGATCACCTTTACAGAGGATGTTTTCGATTTCGGCACGCTCAAGCAGGGTGCCGATTGCATGCACGATTTTGTTTACCATAACACGGGCAAGGAGCCGCTCATCATCAGCAACTGCCAGCAATCGTGCGGGTGCACCACCCCGCTCTGTCCCAAGGACCCGGTTAAGCCTGGCATGACAGGGATCGTTAAGGTGAAGTACGACAGCAACCGCGTTGGGCCGTTCACCAAAACGGTGACCATCACCTCCAATGCCAAGAATTCACCGAAAGTGATCACCATTAAAGGAATGATAGAGGCTGCTCCCAAGGAAGAAATGTTCGGCACGGAAAATGTTAAGGGAGCCCCGATCGCGCATTAACAACTGCAAATAACCAAAACACAAATAACAAACAGCAACTATGAAAAAAGCAATCTTCACACTCGCAGTGATCGCCCTCACGGGCTTTTGGGCAGGCGCTCAAACCTCCGCAGGCGGCACGCAGCAGTCCGGCACCAATGTTCAGCAGGACAATCCCAACGCACCTGAAATGACCTTTGAGACCGAAATGATCGACTACGGAACCATCGAGTACAATGGCAATCCCGACCGTGAGTTCAAGTTCAAGAACACGGGCAAGGAGCCGCTCATCATTTCCAGCGCGGTGGGTTCGTGCGGGTGCACCACGCCCTCGTGGCCCAAGGAACCGATCAAGCCGGGAGAAGCCGCTGTGATCAAGGTTCACTACGACACCAAGCGCACGGGCGCATTCGAAAAGACCGTTACGGTTTCTTCCAATGCTAAAACTCCTTCGAAAGTTTTGAGAATAAAAGGAGTGGTTAAGCCCGATGCCAACGCCAACCCGAACCCGAATCCGCAGGGCGGAGGCCATTGATGAGAAGCATCCTTTTCTTTTTATTCATCCTCACACTCCGGCAGGCCAGCGCACAGCAGCCTGCCGGTGCTGTTTTTAAGTTTGACGAGACCCGGCATAATTTCGGTTTCGTGCGCGATGGCGACCAGCTCAGCTACGATTTCAAATTCACCAACACGGGCAACGAGCCGATCGTGATCTCCGCATACAAGGTGGCGTGCGAATGCACCAGGGCGGAGTTTCCCAAAGAACCCATCCTGCCTGGCAAAGCAAGCGTGATCACCGTAAAGTTCGACACCAAGGGCAAGGCCGACAGTCGGCAGGAACGCACCGTGGAGATCGTTTCCAACTCCAAGCAAAAGATCACGCTATCATTCAAGTGCATTGTGCTGAAGAAGAAGGAGAAGAAGTAGCTCCACATGAAAGCATTTTTCTTCCTTACATGTATTACATTCTCCTTCCGCGTCACCGCGCAAAATGTGCTTCCCAAACCAGAAGGTGAATACTGCGACAAGGCCGGGAACCTGGTGGCCTTCTGCATAGTCTTTAAAGGCGATACGTTTTATTCAGGCATTTCCTCCATGATGTTTGCGTACGTGGGCAAGGGCACTTACGCCATTAACGACAACCGGCTTACCCTCACCTACTGCAAAGCCGACAGCACCCGTGATGTGGACGGCACCGTGCGTGCCGGAACCATAGTGAAATACACCATTAAAAAACTTACACCCACCGAACTGATCCTGAAACGCGAGGGTGATAAGAATGTGACTACGCTGAAGAGGGAGAAAGAATGAGTTCAAAACTTTTGCTATCTTGCGTAGTCTAAAAACATCTAAATGAAAAGGGTATTATTTCGCTCCCTTTCCCTGCGCATTACGGTAACAATCCTCCTGCTCCGTGCTTCTCTTTATGCGCAAACCTGGAGCCCGCTGGGTTCGGGAATGAACAATATTGTATACGGGCTGGGTGTGTACAACAGCGAGATCTACGCGGGAGGTGATTTTACAACCGCTGACGGTAATCCCGCATCGCACCTCGCCAAATGGAATGGCAGCTCCTGGGCACAGGTCGGGCAAGGTGTGGATGCCAACGTGTGGTCGTTCTGCGATTACAACAATACACTCTACTTGGGCGGTAGCCTCGTGAATGCTGGCAGCACAACGGTCAATCACGCTGCCACGTGGGACGGAAATAATTTTGCAGCGTTGGGAACAGGCATGAATAACGCGGTTCTTTGCGTCATCTCGTTCAACGGTGAAGAATATGCCTCGGGGTGGTTCACCACCGCTGACGGAAACCCCGCCAATCGGGTTGCAAAATGGAACGGATCTTCGTGGTCACCGCTCGGCAACGGCATGGACCAGCACGTTCACGCCCTTATCGTTTACAATAACGAGATCTGCGCGGGAGGCGATTTCAATACTGCAGGCATGGTAAACGTAAACAAAGCAGCAAGGTGGAACGGATCTTCCTGGTTTGGGCTGGGCAGCGGAATGAACGCGATGATCTACTGTTATGCTGTTTACAATGGCGAACTATACGCTGGCGGGCTTTTTACCTCGCCCGGCAGCTACATCGCCAAATGGAACGGCAGCACGTGGTCACCGGTCGGAGGAGGCGTGAATAATTCCGTTTGGGCGCTTACCGTAATGAATGGCGAACTATATGCGGGGGGCGACTTCACCCTGGCCGGGGGAGCACCTGCCAGTCACATTGCTAAATGGAACGGCAGCAGTTGGTCTGCACTCGGTGCAGGCGTGAACAGCGCGCCCATGAGCCTTGTGGCTTTTAACAACGAACTGTATGCGGGCGGATGGTTCACCACGGCCGGTGGAGCACCCGCAAACTACGTAGCAAAATGGACACCACCTCCCCTGGCCGTAAATGAAAAGGAAAAAGGGAATGAAGGCGCTGTTTTCATTTCTCCAAATCCTTCCTCCGGCCTGTTTACAGTGCAGAGTAATGGGTTTGTTGTCCGAAGAATAGATATTTACAATTCGCTCGGAAAAAAGATCTGCCAGCAACTCCTTACATCCCCCAGCAAGGAGATCGATCTCTCCGCTCAGCCCAAAGGCATTTACTTTGTAAATGTTATTACCGACAGAGGCAGCGTAAGCAGGAAGGTCGTGATCGAATAATTGAAATTCACAGCAGACTGGCCATAATCCCTATCTTTGCTTTAAATACTCTTTCATGCCCAGGATATCGCGCAAAGCAGAAAATATGCCCCCCTCTCCCATCCGGAAGCTGGTTCCGTATGCCGAAGAAGCGAAGAAGAAGGGAATAAAGATCTATCACCTCAACATCGGCCAGCCCGACATCGAGACTCCTGAAGTGATGCTGAATGCCATCCGCAATTTTTCCCAGAAAGTGGTGGAGTACAGCCACAGCGCGGGAATGGAAAGCTACCGCAGGAAACTCGCCACCTATTATAAGTCTTTCGGCATTGATGTGGATCATACCGATATCATCATCACCACAGGAGGATCAGAAGCGATCGAGATCGCTATGATGACCTGCCTGAACGAAGGCGATGAGGTGATCGTGCCCGAGCCGTTCTACGCCAACTACAACGGGTTCTCCACGCAAGCCAGCGTAACGGTCAGGCCGATCCGCTCTTACATCGAAAAAGGATTTGCGCTGCCGCCCGTTTCGGAATTTGAAAAGCTCATTACTCCTAAAACAAAAGGCATCCTCATTTGCAATCCCAGCAATCCCACCGGTTACCTCTATACCCGGTCCGAGCTGGAAGCGCTGCGCGACCTGGTGAAGAAATACGACCTGTTCCTTTTTGCTGATGAGGTGTACAAAGAATTTTGCTACGATGGAAAGGAATACGTGAGCGTGATGCATTTGCAGGGCATTGCGCAGAACACCGTGCTGCTCGATTCTGTATCCAAGCGCTACAGCGCCTGCGGTGCGCGCATCGGATGCATGATCTCGAAGAACAAGGATGTAATGGCGGGAGCCCTGAAATTCGCACAGGCACGGTTAAGCCCGCCTACGTTTGGCCAGGTGGCCGCTGAAGCTGCCATCGATACGCCAAAATCCTATTTTGAAAAAGTGTCGAAGGAATATGTTGCGCGAAGAAATTTTGTTGTGGATGCGTTGAACAAGATCGAAGGGGTGTTCTGCCCGAAGCCCAGCGGGGCCTTCTATTGCATCGCCCGCCTGCCGGTGGACAATGCCGATAAGTTCTGCCAGTGGCTGCTCGAAAAATTTTCGTTCAACAACCAAACTGTAATGCTTGCGCCCGCCAGCGGGTTCTACTCCACACCGGGTGCCGGCACCGATGAGGTGCGCATCGCGTACGTGCTGAAGCTGGACGACCTGAAAAATGCCATGATGTGCCTCGATGAAGGATTGAAAACCTACCCGGGCAGGAAGGTCGGAAAAGAAAAGGAAGCGGTAAAAGCCTGAATCTTACTGGAACGTGTACGAAATGCTCTTCGTGGCGTTTGCCGGAGAAGTGGGGTTGATCGTATCCATCTTCAATACGGTCGAATCGCGCATGATCGCAAATGAGAAGAACCCGGCCGGGCGCTGGATGGTAAGCGTAGCGGTCTGCCCGGCTTTCATCTTCATGCCCGTGCGCCAGTACGGGGAAGCATTCACGTAATTGGGCGAGCCGCCAATGGTGATGCCCGACTCCAGCGAATCGGAATAGGTAATGGTAACCGGGCCACCGGCCACCTGATACCAGATCGCATATAGCTTCTTGGGCTCTTCTTTCTTTTTGCACCCGAAATAGATCACGACAGTTGACAGGGCGAGAAGGGAAATGAAAAACTTTTTCATGGGTTGGGGTTTTGCAGAGCAAATGTATTAAAATATTTCAATCCGGAAACCCGGACAGGGTTCGGCCTTTGTGAGGATTTAACTACTCAAAATCCTTGTAGAGAAGGTATTTTTTCCGGGTCTCTTTGAACTTCTTTATCGCGGGTTCCCACGATTTGCGAATGTCTGCTTCTTCCTTCCCCTCTTTGATCTGTTTCATCAATTCGTCAGTTCCTGCAAGCTTGTTGAAGTAATCGTTGAAAAAATGCTCCTTGTCATCGGCCAGCCGGTAGGAAGTGATCAGCCAGAACAGGTACAGTTTTTTGTTGTAGCGCATGAAAATATCTCCATACTGAGAAACATCGTATCCCTTACACTCCTTATCCTTATAAGGCGGATTCTCAGCGCCCGGTACGCTGTGCGGAGTGAATGAGTATTTCGCATTGAACATATTGGGATAACCGAATACCTGGAACGGTTTGTCCGTACCCCGGCCCACGCTCACCACGGTGCCTTCGAAAAAGCACAGCGAAGGATACAGGTATATCGAAGACATGTTCGGGAGATTAGGTGAAGGCTTCACCGGCAATTCATAGTAATCACGATGCGAATAGCTGTCAAGCGTGATCACTGTAAGATGGCATATCTCTCCTTTGTTCAGCCAGCCTTCGCCATTGATCATACGTGCGTATTCTCCCATAGTCATGCCGTACACCACCGGCACCGGGTGCATTCCAACGAACGATTTATATTTCTCTTCCAGCACTGGTCCGTCAATGAAATAACCGTTCGGGTTGGGCCGGTCGAGCACGATCAGCGGCTTCTGGTTCTCCGCGCACGCTTCCATCACGTAATGAAGCGTGGAGATGTAGGTGTAGAACCGCGCGCCCACATCCTGCAGGTCGAACAGCACGACATCCACATCCTTCAGGTCGGCATCTTTCGGTTTGAAATTCTTCCCGTAAAGGGAGAGGAGCGGTAAGCCCGTCTTTTCATCGGTCTGCGTTTGCACTTTCGCACCTGCGTCTCCCGTACCCCGGAACCCGTGCTCGGGGCAGAATATCTTTTTGATCTTCACATTCAGCTTAAGAAGGGAATCGACCAGGTGCGTTTTCCTGATCAAGGATGTTTGGTTACCAACAATGGCAACCTGCTTATCTTTCAGCAGCGGAAGATACTTTTCCGTCTGGTCTGCACCGGTGCGTACCGATGCCGGGTGCTTTTCAGTTACATCCTGCGCGAAGATCTGGGCCTTTGCGAAGCCTGACAGGAGCAAAAGCGCACAGAGGAATGTTTTAGCCTGCGAATTCATACTTTTGTCAAAACTAATAACAAAAACTGAACCTTCCATTATTCATATCGGGCCGAATTGTTTCTTCGAAAGAGAAAAAGAAAAGCTTCTCGCGGCCCATCGTACGCATAGCGGTGATGGCCATCGCCCTCAGTGTGGCCGTCATGATCATCACGATGGCCGTAGTGACCGGTTTTCAGAAAGAGATCCGTGATAAGGTGGCAGGGTTTGGCGCTCACATCATCGTAACGATCAACACGAGCGAGAGCACGTACGAAACAGCACCCATCGATAAAAGACAGTCCTTCCTGACTGAAATAAAAAAACTGCAGGGCGTGCACCACGTGCAGCCTTATGCTGTAAAGGCCGGCATCATCAAGACAAAGGAAGACATGCAGGGCATTGTAGTGAAAGGCATCGATACGGACTTCGATTGGGATTTTTTCAGAAAGAACATGGTGCAGGGCAAACCGTTCGAGCTAAACGACTCGGTAAAGAGCGATAAGATCATTTTATCCAAGACGCTCGCTTCGCTGCTCAAGCTGAAACTGGGCGATACGGTAGCAGTTTTTTTTGTGCAGGAGAACAAGCAGCGCGCAAGGCGGCCCGTGATCGCAGGCATTTATGAAACAGGGCTGGGCGAGCAGTTCGACAAAGTGTTTGCGCTGATGGATATCCGGCAGGTGCAAACGCTGAACGGTTGGAGCCCTGGCCAGGTTTCGGGCTTCGAGATCCTGGTGAACGATTTCAAAAAAGTAGATGAAATCAATGCAAAGGTCAACGAGGTCACGGGGGCCGAATTCCTTTCGCGCACCATACGTCAGAACAACGCGCAGGTTTTCTACTGGCTCGATGCCCAGGATGTGAATGCCGTGGTAGTGATCTCGCTCATGCTGATCGTTGCAGCCATCAACATGATCACCACGCTGCTGATCCTGATCCTAGAGCGCACGAACATGATCGGCATCCTCAAGGCGCTCGGGACTTCCAATGCTTCCGTGAGAAAGATATTCATCTGGAATGCCGCTTACCTCACCGGCTGGGGACTTCTGATCGGAAATTTCATTGCTATTACGCTTTGCCTGCTCCAGCAAAAATTCGGCTTCGCACCGCTCGACCCTGCATCCTATTACCTCACCCAGGTGCCCGTCCACCTCGACTGGCTTTCCATCGCATTGCTCGATGCAGGCACATTCGGCATCTGTATTTTGTTCCTGCTGATACCCAGCTTCGTCATTTCACGCATCGATCCGATCAAGGTCATCCGCTTCGAGTAAAAAACAAAGAGGCAGAATCTCTTCTGCCTCTTCCTATTTGCTTTGCGAACTTTATTTGATCAAGCTTACGTGTCCTATGTATTGATGGCTCTTACCCATCACATCTTTCAGTTTGATCATCCACACATACACATCTTCCTGTGCAATATCCTTTCCCCCGTTGGCCCTTCCATCCCAGGCCTTTCCCCAGATCTGTGAGTACCAGATGTTGTTACCCCATCTGTCGAATATCCACATCTCGAAGTTGTTGGGATCGATGCCGATGCCCTGGGGGAAGAATCC